>Ga0222712_10001225_pt1 | contig 32590 bp, 29 predicted proteins | sample C33_657DmetaG_FD_165043 | JGI IMG/M metagenome (GOLD analysis project Ga0222712, IMG submission 165043) | Estuarine water microbial communities from San Francisco Bay, California, United States - C33_657D | ecosystem: Environmental > Aquatic > Marine > Unclassified | place: USA: California...
AGCCAGAGAGCAGGTCAATGTCCCACTCGCGTTCTATGCTAAAGTCTTTGTCAAGTACCTTACCCTGTGCCTGGCCCCAGGTATAGAATACTTTTATGCTACAAGCTGCCGAACCTGCCAAATACCTGAACAGCGGCGCATTGTATTGAATGGGATGGGTTGATATGATGGCGATCTTTGTTATGGATTAAAGAATTTAAAGATTGAAAAAGTGAACTTTCCAGTTAAGAAATAAATTCATGCACAATTAACAAATTTCTCAAACAAGGCAAATCCAACATCTTATCTTTTTGCTTTTTCATCTACGCTAATTCCATCCTTAATTACTTAAGCAACTTTTTTGCATTTGCCTTAGAAACAATCACATCCAGCTTTTCCACCAACATAGCAGTAACAGCTTTAGCTGAATATTGCTCAAAAGCAGCACGGTTGATTTTGGCTGGATCAAAGGTCTGTTTAAACACCATGAACTCCTTCAGGCCCTCCAGGAAACGGGCAGACAATGTATCAAGGTCCTCCTCCCCTTTCATGGTGACAACAATCCCAGCCCTGGAATCGCGCAATACCCGAACAGCAGTACTGGCCTCATGCAAAACGGCAAGGATGGGTTTGCCGGAAAGAACCGCCTGGTAGACCTTGCTGGGCGTATAGTGCGGCTCAGTGCTGCCCAGGATAAACACTGCATCGGCAGCGTCGAGCTGAGACAATACATCGAGATAGGGTATGCGGTCAGGATGCTCCAGCACAGCAGTACCCCAGAGCTTGTGCTTTTCTGCAAAGGGTTTGATGGTGCCGAGGGTTCCGATGAAATTTAGTTGAAGGTTTGAACCTGCCAGCTCACCATCGGTTGGTAAACCAAGGCTTGTGGTTTGAAGGCTGTTCAATGCTTTGAATACTTCCTCCAATGGCTTGTATGCCTTGGGAAGCATCGCACCAGCGTAGATGAATTTTATAGTTGAGGATGATGGAGCATGCTCCTTTGCCCTGTTCCTTATAAAATCATGGTCTGATTCTTCACCACCATAAGGCATTGCCGCAGTAAGGGCTTGTGTTTTAAGATGAGGATTCCTGTCAAGAACAGGCTTGTAATAGCCTTCTGAAACACCAGTGATCAATGAAGTATGCTTAACAACAATGGGTTCAAGGAATTTTGCCAATTGGGTGGTGAACCAATGGCGGGAAAGTATTTTATCAGAACCGGGGAATACATGCACCCAGGGGTCGATATAGTCAATGCCATAAGGAACACCGGTCTTTTTAAAAAGATAAGGCCCGAGGAGGGCCATGTAGAAGGAAGGAATGGGGATGTAAACAAAATCGATTTTTTCTGACCGAATCAGCTCGAGTGCACGCCTGCGCAGCTGGAAATATCCACGCAGGCCAATGTCTCCAATCAGTCGAGGTTTTGTAACCTTAAAAGCTGAAACTTTTTCAATGCGCTGATCCTTGGGTAAGAGTTGATGAAGCTGCCAATCCAGATCTTCCTCGTAATAATCTTCCTCAACAGTAAGTATGATGGGATTCCAACCCAAAGATGGCAAGTGCTGGGCAAACAACCTCGACCGATGCACGGCTGCCAGGTTGGAGGGGGGATAGTGGGGGGTGATGAGGAGGATGGTTTTCATTTGAATTCTTTGCGCAACAACCAAGTATCAAGGTATTTCACGAGATAACGGTTGATCAGATAGAAGTTAACAAAATAAGTGATGGACCATCCAAGGAGTTTTGTGCCGGGAACCGGAAACATCCATGCATACTGAAAAAGCGGTGCAGAATAACAGATACCCCAAACTATGTTATACCCCTTTAATAAAAGAGTTTTGTACATCCAGCCGAATAAGAGACCAAAAAAGAAAATGGGAATGAACATATAAATTGGACCGAAGTCGATATAAGCTTCAGGAACATACCCTAATGAAAAAGAAACACCTTCATCTCTGCCGGCAAAACTTACACCGGTATACTTGGATGTAATATCAGAATCATAAATAACCTGCTTGTCAGGAAACAATATTCTTGGCTTCAAAACATGCTCCAGCGCATTTTGCAAAAGCTGTCCATTTTCATGGGGTAAAAAAGTTGGTACTTGCTTTAAGGCAAGTGCAAAATACTCCACATAAGATATACGATATACCAATGCATCCCTCCCACGTTCAAAACTTTCTAAATATTTTTCAGAAGAAAAATCATCGTTTACAATATCCCAAAGTACAGCAATGTTGTTAAACTGATTTGTTTGAACGACATTTTGAGAACGTTGACCACCGGTAAGATAAGCCCTGTATTTCCCCTTACTAGCTGACCATACTATAAATACGAAAAAGGTTACAACAACTGTCAAAAAAGTTGCAATAAATGCCTTGGCTGTAATTTTCCTGTTCAGTGTAAAAAAAGCACCAACTGCAACAAGGATATAATCTTTAAAAGCAGACCAGAATCCCGAAAAACTCAATAAAATCTCAAAACCAACAAAAAGCAATACATACTTCGTGTTAGAGGGGATAACTGAAGTATGTATGATCAGAAAAGTCAAAAAGACCCATTTGAAATATACCAGACCCATTAGCATTTGACCGCCCGATACTCCCAATAATAAAGGGGTCAAAATAGCTGAAATAAATGAATAGGCAATGTAGGCTGTAAACAACTTTTGCCCATCATAGCGTGAAAGTACCAATTGAAGTTTATCCATTTGGGTAACAACAAGATTCCTCAAGGGGATATATATCCCCAATAAATAAAAGACCTGGGAGATAACTGCCAACCATGTAGCGTAAACAAGTGTATCTGATTTATATATACTCAACTCAGCCAAAGGCTTTTGGAAGATGGCTCCATAGGGCAACAAAATAGCCACTACCATCCAATTGAGAAAAAGGTTGACCAACAAATGCTTGGGCTCATTTACCCTCCACATTAATTTGAATGTTAATAATAAAACAAACCCAGAGAACAACATTAAAATAGGATCTGGAGAAATAAGGATAAAAAAGCCAAGAATAAAAAAATGTGTTAGATTCAACTTCATAAAAAACTACACATAAAAATAATGCTGAAATTAAATAAGTTAAACCATCTAGGCACATTATAAAATCTAAACAGTATTGGTATAATTTGAAAAATTAGAAATATAAATAAATAAATTATAAAACTAAATTTTGTGCAAAAATATTCTGAGTTTATTACTAATTTCTAATAACGAATATGAGGAGGAAATAATTTTATCTCGTTCTTTTTTTGCATTTTGTATTGCAGACATATCATTTGATAGATTAAATATTTGATTGCAGAAATCTTGAGGCGTTTCAGCAAAAATAAGGCTCCCATCATCCCACACATAACCTCGACAACCGATTGTAGTTGTAATGATTGGAATATTCCAACCAAGGGCCTTAGCTAGTTTAGTACTAACACCTCTTGAATAGTAAAAAACTGGATTTAAAAAAAATGTCCAAGTAGATGCTTGCTTAATTAAATTTTCTTCATCTAAATATCCAGTGTAATGTACAAAAGGATATTTTTTTGACAAAGATTCTCCTATGGAACTTGGCGATCCTATAATATGTAGATGAATATTTGAAGAATTAACATGTTTAGAAATTGACTTACAAACCTCGTCTATACCATAAAAGTTTGGAGCATGACTAAGGTCACCCATAAAACCAACACGACCTAAAACAGGTTTATGATTCAATTGATTTAATTCAATTTTACGGGGTATCATTAGAACATATCTAGATCCTATCCATTTTTCTAATGCCTCTTCAATTTCTGAAACAGTCAAAACCGCATCAATTGCATTTTGCCTAAAAAATGACTCTTTTTGGAGAACACTTCCCAGAGTAAAAGAGGAAAATAATTTTTTAACAAATGATAGCTTATCCCTGAATCTGACTGTTTCATGCAAAAGATCACCCGACTCATTACCATGAGAACAAAGAACAACTTTAACCTTATTTCCGAATTCATTTTTAATAACCGTTGCAAACGGAGCAGTATTGCTTAAATTTAGGAAAACGATATTAGCTCTATTTAGTTTAATTAAATCAATTAACTCTTGCTCATAATATTTTGATTTGTAATCATTATAAATATTCAAACCAAACTTTACCCTTAGCCGATAAATTAAATCGATATTATAATCGACCTTAAATATTATTACTTCATAAATAGTTTCTATAAGCGTTAAATATTCTAATGTACATTGACGAACACCTCCCTCTTGTTTTGAATTATCGAAGTAATTCTTATTTGAAATAAATATTGCTCGAGGTTTCATAATTTTATGAAGTGATAAATTATTTTTTATTTAAATTTTAATAATTTACAGATACAAAAACAACTTTTAAGTTGTCCTAAATTATTTAATAAATATTTTATTTGTTATCAAATTGAATTAGAATGATTAAAAAAACTAAGGTAAAACGAAACAATTGGTTTTACATCGAATTGCTTGATAGCTAAATCTCTACATTTTATTCTATCGATTTTTTTTATACGAGTAATGGCATTGGCCATTTCGAGATAATCACTGACAACAAATCCTGTAATTCCGTTAGTAACAACTTCTGGCATTGCAGCAATGTTGTATGCGATTACCGGTGTCCCGCATGCCATTGCCTCCACCATAACCATGCCAAAGGCTTCCTTAGTTCTGGCAGGAAATAACATTGCTTTAGCCATACCCAGGTATTTACTTTTGCCAGCGTCGTCTAAAACCCCTACATATTTTATGATATCACCATCGATATAAGGCTCAATTTCTTTAGAATAATATTCAAGTTCTTCAGGTAAAGTAGAAATGTTTCCTGCTAAAATAAGTTTGTTTCCAGTTTCTATTGCTAATTTTATAGCTTCATGTGCTCCTTTTAATTTTTCTAATCTACTAAGAAAAACTAAAGGAGCATCATCAGGTAACTTATCAACTAAGGTGTACTTAGAAAAATCAATAGCGTTATAAACCATATGCCATTCGCCAGCAACATTACCAGTTGATACACACCAGTTACTAGGCGCAGTAAATTTGATATTCTTATTTGGGAGCTTATTGATGTACTTTATATTCCGACTATCAATGACTCTACCATAAGTCATTATTTTTTTTATTCCAATATTTAAAATAGGCAGTAAATAAGCAAGACGCCCAAAATTATGTACAACATCAAACTTATTACGATTCCTCCAAAGAAACCACCAGGCTTTAGGAACCGCTAATAAAGCATCAAGTTTTTTTGGAGGAAATCCTTCTTTACCATAACCATGAACTGTACAGCCTTCCACACAAGATCCAGAGGTAACTAATAAATGAACTTCATGGCCTAATCTTGCATATTCTTTTGCAAACATATATACTAGGCGTTCATGTCCACCGTACCCTTTGGGTGGAACGAGAATACCAGGATCCATTACAAGAAGTATTTTCAAGGCAATAAACTTTTGTATAATTGATAATATTCCTCGCCTACTTCTTCAAAAGTTCTGGGAGACTTGATATTTTTAGACATATTATTTAACAAAGATGGTTCCTCAATACACCGTAATATTTGATTTCGTAAATCTGCAACATTATTAAATTGAAATAGAAGACCATTGTGATTATGCTGGATTTGTTCAGCATTACCATAAACATTACTGGCCAAGACTGGAATCCCTGCAGCAAAAGCTTCCTGGATAACCAAAGGGCTCATCTCTGAAAATGTAGAACACAAACATAACATGTCATACTTTTCTAGAGTTGAAACAACCTCTTCTTGCTTCAATTTGCCATTCCAAAAAATATTATTCATTTTATGTGACTTAGCTATGAGATCAGTTTCATATGCTGAATCATCAGAGTTGCCAAAAATAGAAAGACTTACTAAAGACGAATCAACACCTTCCAATGCACTAATCAATAAATGTAAACCCTTGAATTTATTAATTCTTCCAAGAAAAATAAGATTTAAAGAACGATTATTTACTATTTTTTTTTTAAGTAAAGTATTTGCATTAAAAGGTAAACCCTGTTGAATATAACTGATTTTTTTATTGTCGATGCCATTTTTTAGTAATATTTGTTGAAACCATTTTGTAATAGTAACAACACGATCACAGGAAGCAACAAGAATATGCACATCGGATCTTAACTTAGCCATAATTGACACTGTTCCCAAAGCAGTAGTAATTTTACTATTCAATTTAGATGTGTCGATTGAGAATTGATGTAAATGTTTAGAAATACAAGTTAAATATGGTGCGGCACTTGCGTAGCCTCTTGTATGCAGATAACAAATACTGCATTTTTGAAGATTGATAATGCCATCACATAAGGCTTCGCCTTTGTAAACCAGTGTTCCTGTTTTACAGGAATACCCAGCCAGATGAAAAGTCATGATAACTTTCGCCCCACATGCTTTTGCTGCAAGTACATGTTGTAAAGTAATACCATTGCTTCCAGCCAGCTCATGAAAATGGACAATATCTGGTTTTATTTCAATCAGATTTGAAACAAAATGCGGTAATCCATCTGGTGAACGAAAACCCATGATCAGCGAACGATCCACAAACGAAGGCTCGGCATATTGACGGACGTTCAAACCATCATATACATAATCAGCATCAGCATTTTTTTCGTAATTCGGAATCATTATTTGCACAGAAATACCGCGTTGCTGAAGTTGTTTGCTTAATGCCCATGTATATATTTCAGTACCAGCTGTTTGTTGCGGAAGAAAATGATTTAGGACTTGAAGGACTTTCATTAGATTAAAGGCCTAATACTTTTTTCCAAGAATATTGCCACATCTTGTGACGTATTGGGCCAACAAAATGACGAACTGCAATACTTGAATAATCACAAGAATGACATATTTTAAAGTTATCATTTCCACCAACAACAAATTTATATTTGTTCAAAGGCACAAATTTTAATGTTGGATCAGTAGCGAGAATATGCATTGCAGTTTGATCTGACCAATAATCCAGCTCATTGCTGTAAATCTTCTTTTGCAAATAATCAAGAGCGACGTTCCAATCAGGCCTCGTATTTAAAATAATCATTCCTAAATTCAATGGGTGTTGAATATTTGAATTAGTTTTCAAATATTCTTCATCAAAATAGTAATTTGATTCATCCTCGATATAGAAGTTATCATTAGATATATCATTTAAATATTTTTTACATGATTGATAAAATATAATATCTGAATCTATAAATATTGTGGTCGATATAATATTTATATTGCTAAATATGTAGAGTTTTTTTAATGTTGGAAATTTATCAAATTGAGACGTTATGCTAAGTGGTAAAAATCCAAAATCAAAATGTTTTATTTCAACATTTTTAATTGATTTAAAAATATCTACCTCTTCATTGGTATAGGTTCCATCACTAAATATTATCCATTTTTCGGGTATACCATAATTATAATAAAATGAAAATATAGACAATAATTGATCTAGGAAATATTTACTTCCTGAATAACTCACCAATTCGATATTTTTAACAGGCGTTTTTGGCAAATTGGAAATTAAATAGGAAATATTTATTGAAAATTCAGCTTTATTTTTAGCAGCTATTTGAAAAGCAATATATTTTTTAAGGCGTCCAATCATTTTTTAATAGCTAAAGTCTTAATAAACCTTAAGAGAAATGCATTTAGAAAAAATATAAAATACAGAATATTTTTTTTTAAAATTTTGAATACCGTAGTTAAGAATTTTTTTGTAATTATATTTTTAAACTTTGTTTGGAATATAAAAAGTTTAATTTGAAAATTAATTGATAAAATGAATTTAAAAAATGTCAAATTGAAATCTTTTCTTATGCGGCTTAAAATATCTAACCTCTCTAATATCAACCCAATATTGGATAATTCTTTGTTTCTAACAGAAGCGATATGAAAACGATGGTAGTTTAATGGTTCAGAATAATAAACAAGTTTTCCTTTTTGTAGAATTTGAATGTAAAAATACCAATCACCACACAATCGGTATTTGTGATGAAAGTAAGAAGAGTTAATAGCAGATCTTCTAAATAATACTGCACTGACATTGGGAATTGTACATTGAAGATATAAATGCTCGTTAATTTCTTCTACTCCTTGTTTTTTAAAATCAAAATTACACCAATAATACTGTCGATAAGAGAAACCTATAATTTCATTTCTGTCGTTAACATCAATAGAACGTGTATAACTAAGTACAACATTGGGATCAGCAAAAGCAGTAATTGATTTTTCTAAGAAATCAAGCTTACAAAAATCATCACTTTCTGCAATCCATAATAATTCTCCTTCACAATATTGAAAACCTTTTTCCCATTGAAGGAAGGTAGAACCAGCATTAGCTACATTGTAAATGATCAAACTAACATTAGGATGTGAGCGGTATTTTTCGATGATATTTCTGCTATTATCGGTTGAACAATCATCTAAAATAATAAGTCTAAAATCCTTAAACGTCTGGTTTAAAATAGAATTTAATCTCTGATCAAGATATTGTGAATGGTTGTAATTTGGTAAAATGACTGTAACTAAAGACAACTTAACTAAACTTAGTATAAAAAAGAATACTTATTAAAATATTACAAAATTAAATTGCTAGGGTAAATAAATAATTCAGATTACGCTATCCAATAATATATTTATTTCATTGTAAATATTCGGTGCAATAATATTTACATCATAATCAGCAACAATATTTTTTGAAATATTTCCGAGCTGAAGAACCAAATCTCGATTAAAATATAACTCGATTATTTTTTCAGACATTTCCTCGATGTTGTGATAGGGTATTTTGAAACCAGCCCCCTTGTCCACAAACTCTGTCATACCACCAGCACCATCAAAACATATAATTGGTTTGCCTAAGCAAGCAGCCTCCAAGCAGACTAATGGAAAAGGATCTTCTCTAGACGTTAAAACAAAAACATCAAAAATCTGAAAATAATTTTGCGGAACATCTTGAATGCCTGAAAAAAATACATTTTGCTTTAAATGTTGAATATTGGTCTCATAAAAATACCACTGTAAAATTTCACTATTTATGTTACCAACCCAAAGGAATTTAATATCAGCAGTTGGAAGTTTTTTTTGAATCAGCCAAGAAAGCTGGAAGAATAGATCCACCCCCTTTCTAAAATGCATAAAACCAGAACCCCCAATGATAAATTCTGTATCAGTAAATTTTAATTCTTCCCTTATAGATGATGACTTAACTAGAGGAACTGATGTTCTTTGAATAGAAATAAATTCATTGAAAACTTTGATTCTATTGTTAGGGATATTATAGTTGAAAAGATTTTCTTTAGTTACAATTGAAGGAGCTATAAACAAATCAACTAGGCTTGTAATATTTTTTGACATTCCTTTTGGGTGAAGCGCATTAATCGTCCATGATAATTCATGTACATGACTAACTATTTTTGTATGAGTGGTTTTTAATTTTGGTATGATGTAGTTTGATGCAACAGTATTAAAATAAATTAAATCATAATTATTTTTTGAAACTTTTTTTAGAACTTTACTCTCATAATAATTGCAATTGTATATCTTGTTGAGTGCCTTAAAGTAAATCCTATAAAACAAACGTTTTATAATATTTTTTGAAAATATTTTTTTATTCACAAAAGAATATGTTTTTGAAAGCTTTTCAAATGAATTAGTTAAACCTCCCCCACCTAACAGAAGTATTTCGAAATCAATATTGGTATTAATTTTTATCCAATTAAGGAGATGCAATAAAACAATTGGAGCACCAGTATGTGATGCATCATGAGAAACAAATAGAATCTTTTTAGTCATTTCTTTGTTTGAATTTGTAATCGTCTAATTAAAGTCTCTAATTTGTCGGTAAAATACAAAACAGCGTCTTCAGGTATTCTTTGTGTAAGCATTTCATTGGCAATTTGTCCTAATTGTTCCCAATCAAATCTTCTATTCCACGCACGTTCAAGGGCCTCATCAATTGCCGAAACACTTGCCTCTTTAGCAACAAATCCTGTTATGTTATCATATATAATTTCAGAAGCCCCACCGACATTAGTAACAATTGCGACACGATTACACATTAAAGCTTCAATCAAAGATAAAGATTGACCTTCCATTCTGGAGGTAAGAATACAAGCATGGTTATAATTCCAAATACTAACTACATCATCTGTAAATCCATGTATATATACATTTTTAATTTTTAGATTATGTATTGTTTTTTTTAATAATAATTCATGTGGACCATTTCCATAGAAGTTAAATGATACATTACGTTCCTGCCACTTAATTGCTCCAATTACATCCAATAATAAATCAATACCTTTATGATAAAATTCTATCCTACCGACAAAAGCAATTTGAAAGCCTTTATTTAGTGTCGGATATGATTCTACAGACTGATTAAATCTATATGGATTAAAAATAACTTCAGAATTTGAAGATGTATAACCTAACATAGATTCATTTAGCCTAAGGTTATTCAATGAAACAAAATAATTTTTTATTGATTTTTCATAGACATCAATATAACGCGGATGGTTACTAGCATTTAATCTTAATAAATGTGTTTTTGTTACCAATTGAGTAATTATAACGAAGGGAATTTGTAATTCAATAAATAATTCAAACATTTGTAATGACTCGATAGTACCCCCTTGTGATACAACTATTAATTTTGGATTTAAAAACTTAATTTTTTCTCTTAATTGATAACATTCAGGAGGATTAAAACTTTTAATTTTATTAATAATTCGTTGAAATAAACTAAATGAATTACTTATTTTATAATAAAAAGCTAGTTTGTCTTTAGCCTCATAAATTTTATTATGTTTATAATCGACTGCAATTGAAACTGAATATTTTTTTTTATAAACTGTATAGCCGTATTGTACCATAATTCTTCACTACCACTCCATATTTGATTAGTAGAAATAAAAAGTATTTTACTATCCTTAGACATTACTATCGCGTGTTTCTATAATTAGATCTTCTTTATGTTTAACAATACAGTTAGATGGGATAGATTTATAAATCAAACAATTTGCACCAATTATTACATTGTCTCCAATAGTAACACCTTTCAAAATTGTAACATTACTTCCAATCCAACAATTATTGCCAATGATTACTGGTGATGTAGAAAATTCATTTCTGTTTACAAAAAGATCTGGTTCGAAACTATAATTATGGTTGTGATCATATATTTTAACACCTTCTCCAAGTAATGTATTCTTCCCTATTTCAATCCGATTATAACAATTAATTGAACAAAAATTATTAAGAAAAACAGATTCAGAAATAACAACCCTACCTGCCTCCCATGCTCTGATACTTGAGTAAGAACGAAAATGACAAAACTTACTTATATTAATTAAAGATGAAAAACCAATTGATTTAATACTAGTATTATCTTCAATTATAGTGCCTTCACCGATAAATAAACTATTATCACTAAATATTTGTACCACCGAATTATTACCAAGTTTTACCTTTTTCCACTTTTCTTTGTTTTTAATTGGGGTTTGATTTTTCAACAATTTTTTTGCTATATGTGCAATATTTTTTAATGTCATCATAGAATAAACATGAATTTTATTTTGAATTTTTTGAAATAAAGATGACTTACGAACATCTTCAATACCATAATGTAAATTTATATGTGGTCGGGGAAATATAACTTTTGATGCTATGTTTTTAAAAATATTATTATCCTTCAAAATAAAATCTTCTATTTTATTAATAAATAATTTTGATTGCCTATCAATAGATAAATTATTATTGACTAACTCTATAGATTTTTGAGACATTAATGTCCAAATTGCTTTAATATTGATTAAACATAAAAGGCTTTCAAAAACATTTTCTTTTGTGAATAAAAAAATTATTAACAATCAAGAAAAGTTGAAATCATTATGTAATGGATTTGATGTGTCCATATCAAATTTAAACTCTTCGGAGTCTAAGAATAATAATTTAAAGTCAAGAATACTTATTTTCATTTTACGGGAAAACTCGAAGAATGTTACTACCCTTAATTTATATAAAAGATTTTTTACCATCCATTTGATTAAATTTATCTTTAATGAAAACAAATACTTATTTACTAGTACTTGATTTAATGGACATTTTTTGTCATTAAGTATTCTTACATTAATAAAATATTCTTCCTTGATATTATTAAAATGTTTATTGGCAATTTTACTTGCCTGATTTTCTGAAACTCTCCAATGCATAAATCCAAGCGGAACAAATAATGTATTGTTCGAAAGGGATAATTTTTTTCTAATAAAAATATCACCCATTTTAAATTCTGTAGAAAAACCACCTACATTTCTTAATGCAATTACATTAAAAAGCGTTTCAGCAAATCCAATATTACCAACCATTGTACTTGGATCTAACATAATTCTTAAAGTATCAATTGGTTCAAAAACATAAGGTAGCACTACAAATGGATTAGTCGGCGTCAAAACACCAAATACAATACCACACTCAGGAAACTCTAATATATATTCAGATAAGTTTCTTAAAGTATTTTTATAAAGAATGTCATCACCATCTACATATAAGATATATTTCCCTTTTGCAAAATCAAGTATTTTATTGCGATTGGAATATTCACCAATATTTACATTGTTTTGCCATGAATTGATTCTTGGGTCTTGGTATTCTTGAATGATGTTCCAAGTGTCATCAGTTGAACAATCATCAGAAATCAGTAATTCAAAATCTGAATAACTTGAGTTTAATATACTTTCAATTGCCTGTCTCACCCATTTACTGCTATTATAGGTTATTGTGGCTACTGTAAAAAAGGGCTTTTCTACCTGCATATTGAATAAAGTAAATGCTTTAATTGTTGTATTTGTTCATCCTCATTGTAATTTAAGCGTATAGGATTATTGGTGAATATGCTTTCAGAACTTAATTGTTCTGAAAGCTCTATCAAGTTGGAAAAGAGGAGACCATTACTTTCATTTATTAGTTCCGGGGCGCCTCCACTGTTTCTTACCAATGAACGTAATCCAGCTTTATTTGCTTCAACAATTACCCTCCCAAAAGCCTCTGACTTTGATGCCGCTATTAGTATTTCGTAATGTGGTAAAACTTCTTCTTTTTTAAAATAACCTACTTCTATTTTTACGTATTCTTGCAATTCATTTACCTTAATAAAATACTGTAGTTCTGTTACATAACTTTTAATTTCATTTGGGCCTTTAATATGTAACGTATATAAGGGTCTACCATTTTTTTTATTGAAAAGCAATGCATTTAAGACATCTTTATGCCCTTTAGATTCAACTATTTGTCCAAACATTAAAAACCTAGCATGTTTTGATTCTTCACCTAAATGAATTGCATTCCATCCTACAGGTTGATAGATAAATAAAACTTTAGCTCTTGGCATCAATTTAGAAAACTTTTTTTTGATGGCGTTTGAATTACCAATAATTAGCTTACTTGATTGTTGCATCCACCAGAAGGATATTTTTTCAAGTCCCCAACCAGTACTAAAACCAAAGTCTTCTTTACCGAATTCATGTATCCACCAAACATGTGGTATACTTTTCAACTTAGCTGCTACGCTCGCTGTAAAGGGAACCAGTGTATTAGTGCATACAATTGATGGCTTTTCTTTGTTAAGTAAATGAATTGTTTGCAAAATTGCAGTAATACTTCGCAACAACACTTTCATCCATTTGCCAACATTCCACCACGGATACCCATTTGTCCATCCGTACTGATAAACAATAGCATAAGCAATACCTCTATTTTCAAGTGCCACTTGCATACTTCCTTGATGTGGAAGTATGACAAAAGAATCAAACGTATTTGATAATGCATCAATATACTCTAACAAAGCAATGTTGGCACCACTGACGATTGATTCGTGTGATTGCCAGACTATTTTTTTGTTTTCTTTTTGCATGTTTGTCTGTACAAATAACTAAATAGACCTGCCTGTTAAAAATGCCTTTAATGCACCAGCTGTTTGTCGGCTGTAACTTACTCTGCTATAGTTAGGCATAGCATATACAATAGCAAGGAGCTTTTTAAAAAATGGAATTTGACTATGAGATAGTTCAGATAAAAAAGTTGTCCAGTTGGTTTTCTGAATTTTATATAAGCAAGTATCTTTCAACCGGGAAAATCCTTTAAGTGTATATATTTTTTCAATTATCTTTCGTTCTTCAATTGAAAACTGATCACGCAAAGATTGTGTTTTAGAATTTTCGTGAAGTCGAAAATGCACTAATAAATCATCCAATTCTTTTACTTCAGGAAAAAGATATAGATAACGAATATACAAATCCCAATCAAACGCATAATGAAACTGTTCATCAATACCACCGCATTGTTCAATCAATGCCCGGCGCATCCAAACACCCGGCTGTACAAATTTTACGCCGGGCTCCCAGCACATTAATCCTTTTGCAGTCAGGTTTTGATTGTGAATAATCTCTTCTTCTGTTGTTGAAAAATTCCGCACCTTGCCGGACACCATCTGTACCTGTTCATCAGCAAAAGCTGCGGCAATTTTGTGCAAAGCTCCGCCTTCTAAATAATCATCGCTATTGAGCCAGTTAAATAGTTCGCCTGTACATAACTTTAGACCTTTGTTAATGGCATTGGCCTGCCCTTTATCCTTTTTGCTAACCCAGTATGTAAGATGCTGCTGATACTTTTTGATAATCTCTACTGATTTGTCGGTACTGCCTCCATCAATAATAATATATTCCAGGTTGGGATAGTTTTGATTTAGTACACTCTGTATCGTTTCCTCAATAAACTGCCCTTGGTTGTAAGAAGCGGTTACAATAGATAATTTAGGTAATTGTGCACTCATAATCGACTAATCAAACGGGTCATAAATTGCTTGATAAAAAAAAATGCTGGCAACCGTTTATGATAACACCATACCCATTTTACGCACTGCTCTTCATATACAAAATCTGGCCTCATTTGAGCAGGATGTTTCAAGGGTAACAACATAGGCTGTAATGGTATATTTGCAGCCGGGTTATTCGCTTCATGTGTATGTGTTGCATCAGTATCAAACCCGATGTTGCTAACAAGATTAACAGCAGGTACAATAGATAGTTTGCGTTCCGTAAGTTGATTATAGATCCATTGCCAGTCCCACCATGTAATTACATCTTTGTTCACGGTAAGATCAAATTTGTGCCGCCAGTATTTGTACCAGTTTATATCGGCATCAAACAATCTCTGGCGCATGAGTTTGTATAATAACAATAATGGACGATCCACTGTTCTCCAGCTTTTGAGCGAGTAATCGATTGTTTGTGCACGATCTGCCCATGTAGCCCAGCCCCACATATTCATAAAGCGGCTATAGGTGTAACTATCACCATTTTTCAGTTGATAACTAAGATTGGAGCCGCTGATGGAAAGAATACGTTGGTCGTTTCGGTAACGCTCCAACATGGCGCTGGCAAAAACAAAAAAATCGGGATGGGGTACACAGTCGTCTTCTAAAATAATCCCTTCAACTTCCTGTGAAAAAAACCAATCGAATGCGGCTCGGGGTCCCAGACTGCAACCTAAATTTTGCTCCTGGTATAAACGCTTTACCGCGCAAGGCCAATCAATTTGTTCGGTAACAGTTCTTGTAAGCCTGCATTTTTCTTCGTCGGTTGTAATACCGGACCTGGGGGCATCTGCTGCAATGTATAATTTTGTAGGCCGTGCATATCGAATAGCTTCAAATACCCTTTGGGTTGTAGCCGGTCGATTAAAAATAATTAGTAAAACAGAAGTCATAAATTACCAGTAACAACCACCCTCAACTTTTTGTGCTTCAGGAACAAGTTCAGAAACATCCGGACGGATCCAATATTCGTTATACAATGAAGAAATAGCAGGATGGTCATCCCAACGTTTTCCTTTTATGCCAAATAATATTTGAGTAGCGCCGCCGATATGAATGGCAATTTTACCCTTCAACTTTATGTATGCAGACAATGGTAATCCATATGATCCGGCACCAATGATTGCAACATCAAAATCTGTAATATCGATTTGCGCCTGCATTGATTCGAGCGCTTCAAACCAATCAGCAAATCCTGTTTTTGTTCCGGCAATGGATTGCACAGCTGTAATTGTTTTTAGTTCGAATGAAGACAAAACAGTTTGATCATTAAACAACTTTTCTCTTCTTGCATATTGTTTTGTTATAGATGCAGCAAACGGATGAATAACAAGCACTTTCTTTCCTTCTAATGCTTTCGTCCATGGATTTGTAAAAAAATATGGCTCAAGCGCTTGCGGATCGTATGCTACCGCTACCGGGCAATACTTATTGATCAGAAATATTTCGCCCGGTACAAAACCCCAAACACCTATTGCATCAATTTTCTTTATCTGCTCAATATAAAATATTGCAAAACGTTTAAGCAACGCATCAGTTGTTGGAAAAACACCAACCAAATCCTGCAAATCAGTTTTTACATCTGTGCGCCAGTTTGAAACTGCCCCTGTAAATTGAGCATGAAGTTTCGAGAGCATCCCCTCATTTTCCCATTCTTTTACTTCTATATAATTCAAAAGACATTTCGATTCCGGTGTACCAAACCGGCTGATCATTGCAGGCTTACCCGCTTGTATAAGATCATAAATCATCCGATTGCTGCTATCGGCATTTTTAATTGTATTCGTATAAATCTTATGTAGTCGTTGGTTTGCTGAAAAGCCAAACCTTCGATATAAAAAACGGCCACCTTTATAAAACAAATTAATCATCGATGATTAATAAATTTCTCAAAAAAACGAAGCAGAACAGGTTTTTGAAAACCTCCTGCTAAAATTCGTGCATTATACATTCCCATTTTTGATGAAAACTCAAGAATAGAATTCTTTACAGGATAAATACCCTTTAATCTAATATGTGAGTAAACTGCAATTATTAACTCCATATTTGTAACTGCATTAACAGCTATTGGAGTATCAATAAAAATTTCATTAAATGATTTAATCTGGCAACTACTGAGCGAATACTTTAATCTAACTAAATATGATTGTTTGGTTTTATTATTTTTAATTAAATGTTTCAAAATTAATTTATCAGAACATCCAACAGAAAACCCATACTTTATACAGCAATAAATAATCTGTACATCACCTGCACTATTTAAACTATACCCTGTACGGTCACTTGAAGTAATTGATCCCTTCTCTATCAACTCTAAATACATTTGAAACACACCCCGTTCAACACACATACTTGAACCAGGAGGATAGTAGTCTTCGCCCGCTATATTACTGCTATAATTTACTCCTTTAAAATTACGTTCCTGAAAAAGATGTTTAAGACTTTCTAAATAATGATTGAGTTTTTGATCCTGATAAATGACTTCAATTTTACCAGCACCCCAACATTTTACTTCCGGATAATTTTGAGAAAGCCGATTAAGTTCTATTAAATAATCAATGCCGGGCAAATTATCATCGTCAACAAAAATCAACCAGTTAAATTTAGAATTTCGATACCCCGCTATTCTGGCATAAGTTAAGCCTGGCTTATCTTCCCGCACTAGCTGAATATTTTCATTCTTACGTATCAACTCTTTTAGAAATGTTTTCTCTTTAAGGTTAGGTGTAGAATTATTATCTACGATGATCAATTCCGATTGAATTGCAGCATCTTTTATGATCAAGCACAAGTTTGCAATAACATCTGCAAACATCAATTGATCTGGATTATAGGTACAAACAATAAATGAAAAACCTTCCATGTTTTTTATAAAAACTTTCTTGCTATAAGATTATAGGTTGTATTCTTTGAACGAACATTATCTGCATTCAAATGCTTAAGATATTTATCCCATGATGCCGACTCCCATAAATGACGAATATATGTATTTGCGAAAGTCCTTGTCTTTTCGAATAGCAGTTGCAACCCCCTATCATCATACAATGGATAATGAAAAGCAAAAGGACTTATTTTTTGTATTAATAGCGGATATTCAAAACTCAACCTCGAAGGAGTCAATATTGAATGTTCACCCCAAAACTCATCACGACCTTTTGAACGGAAAGTTTTGTATGCATCGAGCCAATGCTCGATAAAAGGAGCGCCCGGCTCAGATAGAATAACTGCATTGCATAATCCCCCGATATTTATACGAAAAGGCCTTAAAGTCTGATGCCTTATCATTTTTTTGTACTTTTCTTTAATTGTATATTCAATTGGTAGTTGTAGTTCTTGGCCTAGTGCGAAGTGAAATTTTCTAAAAGCATGAAGTGATTTGACGCTTATTGTATCAACATCAAGGTAAATTCCCCCGGTTTTATACAATGCATTCAGCCTAACAACATCAGCTTTGTGCGCGGCATGGCAGAGCTTATTTCCATGTATTTCTTCAGGTGGGACTATTTTATTTAAAGTAACTTGACCTTTTATTAAATCCCAGTATTCTCCGCTCGGTTCATTTTGAAAATGAAAAATAATGTCATCCGGGTTATTTACGACTAAGGCAGAACGGATTGCCATATAATGGGAAAAGGAAAATGGCTTTGCACCAAACTTTTCTCTTATCCAAATAAAATGCAAAATATTAGGAATCATTCTAATTCTCAATTAAAAAGTTGATTGTGTAGAGTCAAAAAAACTTCTAGAGATAGCTCGAAATCGAGCAGAACAAATGAATTAAAATTAAATGACGGCTTATCTACATTTACACCCGAATTCTGAACAAGAGGTATATTCCAATTATAATTCATTTCAAGATTATGAACAATGTTACTGTCAACCGGAACACGTCCTGAAACAATTACATATGTAGACTGATTGCAATTTTCTAATATAATTTTAATGTTTTCATTGGAGAGATGTTGCAAAACCTGCCTTATTAAACATAGTTCCACAGCCGGCAATTCATCATTTACTGCGTTTATGCATAAGAACTTTATATTTTTTTCTGCGTATATTTTATTATTCCTATCTATTAGGTTTTAAGAATATCAACACTGGTTTCAATCTCCGACTTCTCTATTAATCGTACTACTCTAAAATACTCACAACCTAGGTCTACAATAGATTTTATAGAATTTTCTTATAAAAACTTATTGATCAGATCAATGTAAGGTACAGTAACATTTTCATCAGTGTAAATTTCGGAATAAAACTCGCCTTTGCTTTTACCCCACACATTATTTTCATACACATAAGTAATAATTTTTCTGTAAATCTCTAGTTGCCTTTACCTGTTCACTATCTGGTTTTTTTATTACATACCCTATCTTTTTTATAAGCTTCTTAATCAAGTTTTTCATAAACAATCTTTACTTTTAAGATTTCATGACTACTGGCTTTAGCTAATCATTAAAACAGTTTGTATTTGTCGTATACTATCGATAAATACTAAAACACTCGTTAAAAAATCATATAATAATACATTATTTTAAAGAGGTGGTTTACTTTAATGTTGTAGAAATAGTCTTACTAAACTCCCGTTGTTAACAACATCAGTTTTGATCATCTGAAATCTTCTAGATAATTAAAGCAAAGTTTCAAAAAGCTATTTTTTAAGTTTTAACATGTGAATTCCACACTTCCAGTTAACTGTTGATACAGGTACAATATCAGTTGTTACAATTATTTCAAAAAAGCGAGCAGATTTTCAGCATCTAATGTTGTAACCAATTTATCATTCCTATACACAAACTCAATAAAATATTTCTTCTCTTTAATTGGTTTTTATCATGATATATCAAATATTCAACCAGATTTTTTCCGTTATAAAGTCTTTGAAATTAACAACGTAGTAGGTTAAAATAATGAATAATAGTAGAGCCATGCCACCAAAAAAGATACAGTCCGCTATAAATGAATCGTAGATTTTTTCGTTTGTATATCCTTTATAAATAATATTGTGAAAGGATATTTTAAACCAGTGTTCTTGTAAGTTTTTTTGCTAATTACTTATATTTCTTTGTTATTAATTAACATTTCACCCAAATCTATCTTTTTATAACCTGAATGATTGAGTCGCTCTAAAAAGACAATAGTTTATGACTTTTTTAGTTTGAAACTACATCTCCAAATAATAATTTAAAATTTCATAAAGCTATCTAAATGATTCGCTTTTCCCATAATATTTCACGGGCAATTTGCCAAGAAAATAATTATATTTGAATTTAATTTTTTTCGTGAATTTAACAATTGGTGATCTATAAACCTTTGTATTAAAAATATGGGCAAAAAATTCAACGATATTTAGTTCTTCCAATGATTTAGGAATTGAATCATTAACAAATATAGGTTGTGAAATTATTGAGTATGCAAGTTCATCATTAGTCATAATTCTTTTTATATCGGTCAATAGAGACTGATTTGAAGAATATGAATCAATTCTAATAAATCTCTTTTCATTAAAATATTGAGAAACCTTGATATCTCCCCAATATATGGGAATTGTATTTGCAACAAATGCATCAGTGATTTTCTCAGTTAGGTAACCCGGATAACTAGAATTCTCGAATGCTATATTAAATTTATGTTTTCGCAAAAACTCTAATTTATCTGACACTGTTCCACCAACATTATTGAGTATTTTACCTCCTGATCGTACCTTAATATAATTCTCTCTTAAAAAATTAAAAAAATCTATTCTTTCTTGACATTTTCCGTTTGATACTACAAAGGAACAAAATTCTTTTCGAGATTTCCAATCCTCAAAAAGTGCGTCTTTGTCTGTATTAATCAAAGCTTGTTTATCTAAAATTGTTGCAAAAACAGGTAATTGATAATGATTTTTTTTGTTACAATAATCTGAAGTGATTGCAAAATCACAAATATCAAAATTAGGTCTTTCATTTTCATACGAAACAAAAATCTTTATGCAATCATAATTCAAATGTTCAAGTCCATAATTAGAATAAATGATATAATCTGGCTCTTCTTCTGAATAAATTACATTGTACTCTGCAGAAAGTAAATTCCAAAAATATTCTCTACGATAGTCAAACCCGTGCCAATAATCTACATATTTGATATGAATTGTTTTCTTGTTTTTCAAAGTCTAGTACCTATAATTTTATTTTCATATCCTGCAACAATTGAATATTGTTGCACATCTTTTCGAATTAAAGAATTTGCACCTATTACTACACCACTAGAAATATTTACGGATGACAAAACTGTAACTCCACCACCTATCCAAACATCATTACCAATAGATATTTTTCCAGTAATGTCTTGTTGTAGACGTATCAAATTAAACCTAGATGGGATCTTATGATTTGCTGAAACGATATTACAATTCATTCCAATTAAAGTATCATTACCAATTGTAATGCCCCCGTGACCGTATATAACGGTATATGGTCCTATAAAAACATTATCTCCAATAGAAACTCTTCCACCAAAACAATCGATTATTACACCTTTACTTATTTTTACATTTTCACCAATCTCAATACTGCCTCCAGGCATATCAAAAAATGGATTTGAGATATCTAACCGAATATCATCTTCCCACGAAAAAGAATCAGGGACGATAATACCTTTTTTACGCCACTTAGTTAATTGGTTTGTCTTTTTTCTATTAAATGCCCAGTTTCTATATCGAGAAATTATACTCATTAAAATTTATCTCTAATTTCATGAATTATTTTAGAGTAATTGTGATTTTTTAAAACATATTGCTGACCATTTAATGCACAAACTTCTCGCTCATATTCATTAGATAGATAATAAGTTATTTTCTCTATACAGTCGTCACTTCCTGAAAAAGTCTTAAAAATATTCAGATTTTCATACTGAATTAAATTTGACGCAATACGTGTTAACAACATAGATCCAGAACCCATTACTTCTTTAAATCTTAAGTTAACAGCATTGTCTCCATTAGAATGAACATAATCATTTAAAACAATTTTTGAATGGGCATATACTTGGTACATCTCCTTTCCTGCAACAATACCCTGCCATGTTTTTAATAAGCAAGGAAATTCGTTAATTAGATCCCCTTTAGGGCCCCACCACTTAAAATCACATTTACTAGATATAAATTCTAAAAATTGAGTTTTCTTTAGTTGATCAGTAGTACCTAACAAGCCTACGAAAGTCACATCATACTTCTTAACACCAATCTCTAATTCCTTAATCAAATTAGAATCAAAGCCATATTCAATTAAATAAGAATTAACTCCGTTAAGTATAAAAAAATCATTGAACTCCCGTGTGATTGTAAACAGCAAATCAGAATTATGCAGACGCCAATTTATAGGATGTGAAATATTGCAACCTATCATTGAAATAATTTTAATTTTCCCTTTATACGGAAGCCAAAAGTTATTATCAATCTGACATGGCTCTCTCAGAAATATAATATCTGGAGAAAATTGGTCAATAAAGATTCGGAGTTGGATTCTTTTTTTTAGTTTAATCCTGCTTCCATTATTAAGTATTGTTGACTTAAGATCTGCAATGGTTATATCCCTCCACCACTTAAACCCCTTTGGAGTAAATAATGTGAAAAAAGCGAACTTTAAATTATATGTTTTGACAATTTTATTGAACTGGATGTTATCTTGATAGAATAATTCAAATACATCATCTCCAATAGAACCTAACTCTCTTGAAAAGAGATTATAGAATCCCATTCTTAAACCATGAAGCCAATTCATATATTGTTCTAAGTGCATTGAAGCAATGTACTGCTTAGACTCTAACTGTTTTGCTTCTAAATAGTTAAACGGGTATAATATATCGCATTTTAAGATTTTCACATTCAATTTTTAATTAACAAATGCGCATTTAAAACTGGCCAAAATGAAAGAGAATCTTGAAATGACCAATCGGCTTTTTTATTCCTAGCATTCAAAAATGCTAGCCAAGACTTCCCATCAAATAATGCATTACTTTGAAAAGACAAGCTTTGTACTTCATCATTTATATAATCCTTCAATGGGCCGGAGAACCATGTTTGCATTGGTGCATTCAGACCCATCTTATTTTTTCGTAATCTTATTTCTTCAGGCAAAATTCCTTTCATTGCATCGCGAAGAATTTTTTTTGTGTACCCAGCGCCGATTTTTGAAGAAAGGGGTAATGAAAAAACAAAAGATACTAGACGATAATCCATGAAAGGCATTCTTATCTCAATTCCATGTTGCATAGATATTTTATCAAAGTTCCTAAGTATGGTAGGCAACATTGTTGAGTGAAATTGATTATACAATAAATCAAATCCGAAATTTACTAGATTATTATTTTTAAATGACCTTAAAAACTTTTTGGCTTTGAAAATATATTTTTTTTGGAGTTCTAATTGTGATATGTAAAAGTCAGGGCGTACAGGGCGGTCTAAGAACATTTCTGAATGTATATCCCATAACTCGTTTGCTAAATATGCGTCGTGATATATCACATTATCTGCAAGCTCTTTAATTGAGAACCCGTATCCATACATCATTTCATCAACTCCATGCCCATCCATGGAAACTTTTATTCCATTATTTGACATTTGCTCATACACTGAAGCGCCCATGAACAAGGGTGTATTGTAGATAAAATCTAAATTTTTGACAGAACTCTCAATCCGCGACACCAATGAGTCAGTATTCTCCTGGACCCATGTAATATTTTGCTTACTTGAATCCAATAAGAATTCTGCATATTTTTTTTCATCTTGTTCTGTGCCAGGGGAAACAGCTGAAAAGGCCTGAAGATAAGAATCAGGAATTCTTCCAGAATGTTTAAATTCTTTTGAAGAAGAAATACTTTTGAGGATACTATATACAGAAGAGCTATCTAATCCACCACTTAAGGCGGTCGCAATTGGAACATCGCTCCTCAAACGGAGCTTACAAGAGTCAAAAAGCAAGTCTTTAAATTTAATTACTTGCTCTTTATATTTTTCATTGGTTTCCGATAAATGCGATTTAGTATCCCACCATCTTTTGATCTCAACTTCACCATTAATATCTACTGTTAAATAATGGCCTGGTAACAATGATTTAATATCATTAAAGATTGTCATGGCATTCCCTTCTAATGTAAAGGAATCAGTAATTACTTTTTTAACGTTAGCTAAGTCAAACTGCTTAGTAAAGCCAAACAAACTACCAAAAGAATTGGTTTCAGATGAAAATATAAATTGATCATGTTTATTTACATAGTATAATGGCTTAATACCGAACCTATCTCTTGCGAGGAATAAACTATTGGATAAGTTATCCCAAATAGCCATTGCCCACATACCATTAAAATAATCTAAACAGGAATGTCCCCATCTGTGGAAGGCATATAAAACTACTTCTGTATCAGAGTTGGTTCTGAAATTATAGCCAAACTGTTGTAACTGCTTTCGAATCTCAATAAAATTATAAACTTCCCCATTGTAAACAATGGTGTATCGATCAAAAATATCAGTCATTGGCTGATTGGCGATGGAGGAAACATCAAGTATACTTAAACGGGTGTGTCCCATAGCAACTTTATCTTCATTCAAGAGCATAACAGAAGTTCCATCTGGCCCTCTATGACTAAGTGTATCAGTAAAGTGTTTGATTTGGTCAAAACTTATATGACTATTATCAAATTTAATCAAACCGCTAATCCCGCACATTAAATTTTAATTTTTTTGCACCAACAAGCCTGCCGATTTCCCATGCCGGCAATTTGAGTGAATCAATAATCCAATTTTGAATAAAATAGTTCTTTGCATTCAGCTTTTTTGAGTACATCAAAAAATTAAATAATATTAATTTAGTAACTCTCAAGAAAACACCAAATCCAAAACCATAACCAAATGGGCGTGCGTTATAAGTGTTCCAATAATCTTTCCCATGTGCATACCATGATTTTATAAACCAAGAAACTTTCAACTTATATTTAGGAACCAAATGAAGAATTAAAAGATTCGGAGAATACCAAATAGGAATACCATTTAGTCGCATCCGCACCTGAAAGTCAATTTCTTCACCGTATGATATCTTTTGGCCACTCATCCCTAGGGAGGTATTAAATAAGCCAATTTCACTAAATATCGATCGATGAATTACAAAATTTCCGCCATCGAAATATTGATCGCTTTTCAATTCACTGAAACTAGAAGGCTTACCACTTGAGGAAGCCCATTCATCATTATACCAACGAGGCTTTCCAAACAAATACCAAGGTAAATACTTACCACCAATACACCGTAAATGCAGATTATCTGCTAAAATTTGGTTTAAATTGTACAAATAACTAAAATCAATTAGTGAATCATCATCAATAAAAACCAACCATTCATTTTGGGCATTTTTAACCCCAGTATTTCTAGCAAATGATAAACCAATATTGCTTTCGTAACAATATTGTATTGAAATTTGATTCTTTTCCCGAAATTGACTAATTATTTTTTTTGTATTCGATTTGCCATAATTATCTACAACTACAACTTCAACTAAACTTAAATCAGAGTTTAAATTTACAATTGAAGAAATACATTTTTCTAACAAAAAGTCTCGATTGTGTGTACATATAACTACGGAAATTTGCACCATTATATATTTAAGCCTTTATTCTTCAAGCGCACAAACAATTCTTTCAACAATTGCCTGGTGGTTATATTTTCTAATTTTTCTGGTATATTTTTTTCATAAAAATATTCTGGCAATATTCTGACAATCTTTTTGGCTCTATAACCTGCTATATTTTGATTAATTATTTTTTTTAATGCTGGGAACAAATGATATTCTTTTAGATACAGATTACGCGCTTCAACTACTTTGGGAAGAAAAGATTCATACGCGTCTGAATCAATCACTGATTCAATAATATTGATTGCACTTCGATAGTCCTCGACGTCAATTTTAATCATTGAAGAATTTGGATAATAATCATCTATATTAGGACAGCCATAATATATCGGAACTGTATAAGTTAAAAAGCATTCTGATATTTTCTCAGTAAAATAATTCGGAACTACATTGTTCTCTATGCAAATTGAAAACTGATACGGCGCGAGGGCATTAAATTTATCTTCAATTTCATTAATGCCCCTGCCGAAGAAGTCAATTCGGTCTTTGAAATGGCCAATTAATTTATTTACAAATGCAAACCTCTTTTTATGCCCCTGAATGTAAGTAAGATCTGAAGCAACAAGTGATATTTTATTTGTTTTTTTTATTGGCTCCAGATTTAAAATATTTATATTGTTTTTAAAATACCAAATTGTTAACTCATGAATATTAATTTTATTATCAATCCCAATATTTGAACCTACTGATGCAATTTTATTAAATTGTGAAAGGAATTCCTTGTTATAGCTCCTCTCTGCATAACATTCATCTGCAATATATATAATATTTTCAGGAGGAACATTCACCTCCTCTGCCTTATTTAATCCACCCCAAATTATCCAAACATCACAATTATTACAAAAATTATTAACTTCAAAACAAAAATCATCCTGTTTTTGTAAAACTATTAACTGTTGATCATAATTAAGGTTCCAGGGTGTTGAAAGTTTAACAACCATAAAAGCATTTATTTAATTACCACTTATTTTCAATCGAACACCTTTTAAGATTTTTATTAATGCGCATTTTATTCTAACCGAAAATAAATATTGAATTTCAAGAAAAATATTTAACTCTATTTGCTTCCTATTGGTATTTAAGTAATGATTTTCTTGAAAGGAAAAGTCATTATTAATATCATAACTACTATCATTGAAGAAATTTGACTTACACCCCCATTCACTTGGGTCATTATACAGTTTTATACTATGCTTCTCTGCTAAAATTGAAAGAATTGATTGATCATGACGATGTGCCTTGAAGCCCTCATTGTTCTCATGTGCTGTTATGTTCTCTGAATCTGATACGATATTATAATTTAAACAGTAATTCAGCCATTCTTGAATAAATTTTATTGTTGTTTCATTTTTTTTACACAGTATATATCCCGCCAATACTTGAGAAGCATTATAATATCTATCTGAATCACAATTCATTAAAACGAAACAATCACGCTTTGTCCATGAACTATTTATATGACTCCCATTCCTAAACAGAACAACATTATTGTCCGACAATTCATTAATCAATGGAAGAATACTTTTAATAATTAGTGTTCCAGAGTCTAAATATATCAACTTATCATTTTCCCTCATTTTATTTAACGCATCTAGAATTATAAATGGCTTCCAAATCCAATACCCACATCCTTTTTTTTGATTTAATATTAGATTATTTTCTATCCAAAAAACACTCTGATTTCTGAGCCATTTATCACTATACGAACTAATATATTTTATACCATTCTTTCTAGCACTCAAATTTAAAAGTCGTTGATTTCCATAAAATTTTTTATCCGCAAAAGAAATTAATTTGATTCTTCCTGTCATTTCAGTCAATTGCCTTTCAGTAAAACCCATCCCGTTTGTTTAGCGGTAAATATATGCCCTGTCATAGTGGCATACCCAGCGCATTCCAAACAAACTTCTTTTTCTAGGCAAAAAAATGTTTCTTTTCCTGGATCTGTCAATTCAATACTTATCCAAAACATCCCTTTATTCATCATCGCTGGCAAAAAGATTTCTCGAGTAATTTCAAATCTTCCTTTTAAGTATTTTTTCGTTTTACCCAAAAGATGACCATCAGAGTAAAATCCCAAGGGCATCTTATTTTCAGAATATATTCGCACTTCTAAATTTAGAAAAAAGTCGTCCTCAATCTCGCCGATCAAACTAATTAAGAGATTTTTCGGAGGCTCAATTTTAATTAAATCATAATTTAATCCATTAATCAAAGCTGAACTCACTTGAATTTTTTTATGCAAATTATTAAATCTTATAACTCCAGATCTATTCGTTAACTGCTTACTTGAATAAGATTCAATTATTTCCCCAGTATTGCCTGTAGATACCACTGTCCCATTCGCCATTAATAATGATCTTGAAGTAATTCTCTTCAATGCCTCAAGATTATGACTTACAAATAAAATTGTTCGCCCGTTAGAACTACTAATTTGATCGATTTTGTTTAGACATTTTTCTTGAAACTCCAAATCACCAACAGCCAATACTTCATCAACAATCAAGATATCTGAGTCTAAAAATGCAGCTACAGCAAAAGCAAGACGAACATACATCCCGGATGAATATCTTTTAACTGGTGTATCAATATATCTTTCCACCCCGGCAAAATTGACCATTTCATCAAAATTGCTAAGTATCTCCCTTCGGGTCATTCCCAAAATGGCACCATTCAAAAAAATATTATCCCTACCACTCAATTCCGGATGAAACCCTGTTCCTACTTCCAACAAACTAGCCACCCGACCCTTGATCTTCGCACTGCCGGTTGTAGGTGCAGTTGTACGGCTTAAAATCTTCAAAAGTGTACTCTTGCCTGCACCATTACGACCAATGATACCCAACACTTCGCCCTGCTTCACTTCAAAATTAATGTCTTTCAATGCCCACACATAATCACTTTCGCCCTTAACAGTTCTATCATTGGATTCACCAATCTTAAGATACGGGTTTTCCTTTCCCCTGATATTGTGCCACCAACGGTTGACATCATGGGAAATTGTTCCCGTTCCCACCTGACCGAGACGGTATTGCTTAGAGAGATTTTCGACTTTTATTACAGTGTTCATGAGTTGAAGGGGTTGAAGAGGTTGAAGTAAAGCAGCTACACGGTATCCATAAATGTCTTCTCTACTTTACTGAATATAAGCAAACCGATGAACAGGGTTATTACCATGAATCCGATGCTGTATCCAAAACTTGCCACATCAAAACTGCCTACGCCGAGCATGGCGTAGCGGAAGGCTTCTACAAGTGGGGTAAGGGGATTCAAGGTGATCCAGAACCTCAATTTTTCACTTGTGATGGTAGACAATGGATATACTACCGGTGTGGCGTACATCAACAACTGAACAGCAAACCCAATCAATACGGTCAAGTCCCTGTACTTGGTGGTCATGGAGGAGATGATGATACCAAGGCCGAGCCCAAGGCCGGCCATGATCAAAATGATGAGGGGAATCAATACAAGTGTTGAGAGGGATTGAGAGTGTATAAATGAGGTTGAACTGAGTTTATACCAAAGCATGGCGGCGAGGAGCAGTAAAAACTGGATGCCAAACTTCACGATATTGCTCATCACCGTAGACAATGGAATCACGAGCCTGGGGAAATATACTTTTCCAAAGATGCCCGCATTGGCAACAAAAGTATTGGATGTGGCATTCAAGCAAGATGAGAAATAATTCCAAATGGTAATGCCGCTCATGTAAAATAAAACAGGCGGCACACCGTCTGTTGAGATCTTGGCGATGTTGGTAAACACCACCAAAAACACTACAGTTGTAAACAAGGGCTGTATGAAATGCCACAATGGTCCCAGGATGGTTTGCTTGTACTGTGCAGTAAAATCACGTTTCACAAACATCCAGAGCAGGTCTCTGTATTTCCATACTTCCCTGAGGTTGATGTCGAGGAGGTGGGCTTGGGGTTTTATTTCCAGGTCCCAGGATTCGTTGAGGGAGGTTGAGGTGTTTAGATGCTCTACTGTTGTATTATTTTCCATTAAATGTAATCCTCATTCTTTAAGTCTAAATATTTTTGCATCAAATGACAAAATAGCCTCCGGTCTTCCTACTGCCTTTTCTTTGAATTAATTTATTTTCAATCAATCTAACAATCTGTCTCTCCACGGTTTTTATTGACCGGTCATTTAACCGCACTACGATATCTTTTGCCTGTATTCCTGGCTTAAGTCTTATAATTTCTAGGACTTGATTTAATCCCTCAATTAATCCCTCATTTAATCCCTCATAATTCCTCATTATTCCCCCATTCACTTCAGTTGAGTCACTAACCTGTGTAGTCTGTACCTCGGAGATTGGGTTTAACCGAGCAATTACCCTGAAACCATGCTGGAAGTTTTCAAACACTGGGGCTTCAAGTCCATGCTCTTTAAAAAGGCGGCAAATCCTGCTGATGCCTGACCCATACCGCTCAATCAGCCCAACTTCCTTGAAAATAGAGGCAATTTTAAGGTTGCGCGATGATGAAATATATTTTCCTGTCATCAACTGCTCTATACTGATGCTATTGGGCAAATGCCCAGGATTGAAGAACTCTATCCGGTCATCAAAAATCTTCACACATGAGGTTCCATAGTGTGTATAATCGCGGTGGACAACCATATTGATGATGATTTCCCTGATGGCGTCGAGAGGATACTGCCATTTTTCGTCTCTCTGCAGCTTGCCACTGATGATATATTCTACATTCAGGTGCTTTTTTACAAATTGAAATACTTGTTCAACCTCAGTGAACAGATCTTCTTGAACAGTAAGGGCGTCTTTTATCAAAATTGGACTTGCAAACCTTCCCAAGTCTATTGCGGCAGCAAAAACTTCATTTTTAGCAAAAAGCAGATGACAGGCATTCGCCAAATCATTTTCCTTTATAAGCTTATACTTGTGTAAAACTTTAGCAGGATCCTCCTCGGATAAACCCGGGCGAATCCGCTTAACTGCGTTCATAAAGGCCTTCACCTTGTCCATGGAAATCTCATCCAATGTTCGGTTATTGGTGCAATGACTGTCCCAACTGCTGTTAAAGGTTTTCAAATGCATGAAAGCAATCTCACTGCTTGTCATCTGATGATTGCTGTTTCTGATCCTCCTGAAATACCTGCCTTTAAAATTTACTGGCTTTACCGGATAATCATCAATACTCAACTCGATTACAGTTACTCCGTCGAGATTGACTTCTCGTATATTGGGCACAATGAACGGATCTGTTTTCAATTTGATCTCATTCACCCATTTTTGCAGCGTTTCAGGCCCTACCTTAAAGCCATTTACCGCATAACCCATGTAATCTACTCCAACCAAAACTTTTCCTCCACCACTGTTGGCAAATGCAACAATGGTTTCGATAACCGCATCACCAAAGCTACTTTTGTACTCGGTGTGCTGGTCTTCGTAAGTTTCTATGGGTTCTAAAACGAACATGCTAATCTTTTCAACCTCTCTAAACCTCTCTCAACCTCCCTAAACTTCTCTAAACCCCCACAGCCTTCCTGATCTTCTTCCACAAACTCCTCTTCTTCCCACCTACATCAAAATAATTAGAGATATACCGCTCTGACCCATAACCATAGCCGATATAACCATAGCTGACATACCCATAATACTTACCATAACCCATTGCAGCCTGAACGTCATTGATAACTATGCTGAGGTGTGGGAGTTTTCCACCTTTGTATAACTCCTCTACCAGCTGTACCTGTTTTTTATACGTATAATTATGTCTGACAATATAAACAGAGGCATCAGTATATTTACCCAACTCGACAGCATCGCTGACAAGGCCTACTGGTGCGGTATCAATCACAACTATATCAAAACGCTCTTTCACTTCCCTGAATAAATCGTCCATCTTTGGATCAAGGATCAGCTCTGCCGGATTGGGCGGAATGGGTCCGCAACCGATCACATACAAATTCTCCATCTGGGCTACCGGCATGATGATATCGTCAATGGTTGCCTTCCCCATCAGATAATTAGTGATGCCCTTCACATTCTTCCTGTCAATGCCCAATCCCTTCAAGATTTTGGGCTTGCGGATGTCAAACTCAAGAATTACTGTCTTTTTCCCTGAGATGGCCATCACCCCTGCCATGTTGGTGGCAACAAAAGACTTTCCCTCACCACTCATGCTGGAAGTGACCAGAATCGTTGACTTTGCCTTCCTTGGCAACACGTATTGCAGGTTGGCACGGATGATCCTGAACTGTTCAGAAATGAACTTCCTGTCTGCACCAGTGATGATCAATGATTCGCTCTCATCAGAGTGCCCTACCTCTCCCAGCAAGGGGGCTGATGTGTATTTATCGATATCCACTTTGCTGTTCACCTTATCGTTCAGCAATTCCCTCACTACGGCAATGCCAATGGGTATCGCCAAACCAATAAACAGGGCAGTGATGTAAAAAGAACGCGGGTTGGGGCTCACAGGCCATCCACCAGAATAGCCCGGCTCAAGCACCTGGATATTGGAAAGCGTGGAAGCAGAACTGATGGAGATCTGTATTTTTCGCTGTACCAGGGAAGAATACAATTCCTGTATCACCTGTTGCTGGCGGCTGATGTCTAAAAGCTGGCGTTGTTTTCGGGGCAGGCTCCGCAGCTCACTGTTGGCTTCCAGTTCCACTTCCTGGAATCCCTTGAGGGCCTCGTTCATGGTTTCCTTCAGCTGCGAAAGGGTCATCACAATTTCATTCCTCACCTTTCCCATGGACAGTTCCATATCCCTGATGATGGGATTGTCTTTGGGAATCGTTTGCAGGGATATTTCTCTCTGGAGCTGTTGTTTGTTGTAATCGGCAATAAGGGAGCCCACAGAGGCTTCGTTGACCAGGCTGACAATGGGAATGCTGCGGTAGCTGTTTTTGGGATCCTTGATGAAATTGATCATGTAGTCAATGAACCTGATCTTGATGGACTGTTCCATGATCTGCTTGTCAGATCCTTTGGCTTCAGCAAATGAGCTGGTGGCCTGTGCTTCAGGTGCAATCACCTTGTTGTCTTCCCTGAACTGCTGCAGGTTGCCTTCCACATTGCTGAGATCACCTTTTAC
>Ga0222712_10001229_pt1 | contig 32534 bp, 24 predicted proteins | sample C33_657DmetaG_FD_165043 | JGI IMG/M metagenome (GOLD analysis project Ga0222712, IMG submission 165043) | Estuarine water microbial communities from San Francisco Bay, California, United States - C33_657D | ecosystem: Environmental > Aquatic > Marine > Unclassified | place: USA: California...
CAAAATTTTCCGTAGACTCTAGCGGTAATTTAACAGTACCTGGTACTTTAAGTGCATCTGGATATAATAAAACAAATTGGGATACAGCTTATGGATGGGGTAATCATGCTTCTGCTGGATATGTACCTCAAGCAAGAACAATAACTATTAACGGTACATCTTACGATTTATCAGCTAATAGGAGCTGGACTGTAACGGCAACTGAAACTGATACACTAGCTACTGTAACAGGAAGGGGTTCTTCTACAAGTACTCTATCTAGTTTTAACGGTGGATTAACAACTACTAAAACAGCTAAAAATGCTTACGCAATACAAGTAAAGGGTGGTCTTTATGGAGCGCCTAGATTACAATTATATGACTTAGCGATAGATAGCAATGCCTTTGTTGGTTTAGGAGTAGATATGTCTGGGGCTTATTACGAATTTTCTAATTACTTTCCTAGAACTGGAGGTAATGGTAGATGGTCAGTAGGATCATGGGCTGGTGATTTTGGAACAGGGCAATATGTTTCTGGATATAATGAAAAGTTATGGGTTAATGAATCTTCAGCTCAGTTTAATGTATCATTAACTGGTACTGTTGATATGCGATCTCCTATATTCTACGATTCAAATAATACTGGATTTTATGGAGATTTTGCTTCTACTAGTAATTTCAATAAGTTACTGTTAAATAGTCAAAATAGCTTTAACACTTCAACACCGGGGCTAACATCGTATGGTTTAACCCTAATTGGAGGTACTACTGATTATGCAAACGGAATCATTTGGACTTGGGGCAATACAAATGCTCAAGCCGGCGTATACGTTCAAAGTTCTGGAGCTTATGGAACTAAAATGTATTTTGCTACAACAGATTCATTTGCTACAGGATCTAAAACAGCAATGCATATAGACCATTATGGGACTGTATCTGTAAATAGAAGTTATTTGCAATCTGATAGTAGTTTAAGAGCCCCTATATTTTATGATTCAAACGATACTGGGTATTATTGGAATCCAAATACATCATCTGGACATAGGTTTCAAACACCATCTGGATATATTGATATAGGACCAATGAATGGTTCTTGGTCGCATTTTGAAACTGACAGACCTAATTTTTACTTTGGTAAAAGCGTACATGTTAATGGTTCATTTACTATATATGGAACTTCTTCTTACTTAGATTCTGGTAGAATACAAGCTCCGATATTCTATGATTCAAACAACACGGGGTATTATTTAGATCCTAATTCTAGGTCTGTAATATCTTCTGTAAAAACTGTATCTGGTAATGCAACATTTACTGTAGGAGGGAGTGTAAATACTTTTTACCCTGTTGTTTTTGCTGCTGATAATACAACTGATTCATGGAACTCTAGTTATGAATTAGAAATATACAGAGATAATGTCCATGTAGATAATGGCTCTTGGGGAACAATGAGGTTCTGTATTAAAGGTCAACCTGGTTCTTGGGGGCATAGACCTCCAGTAATAACAGAGTGGTATTATCAAACAGGTTACGGTACTTACGGAGGTAGTTTTGTAGCAGATACTCAGGTAGAGAATTTTGGTGGAAATATAATAGTTTGGTTAAGAGGCGCTACTACTTATTCTTTTATGAATAAAAATCAAAACATGTTTGCTTATTTAGCCTTTGGTAATTCTTCAGGTACAAGTTGGACTGGAACAAATGGAGTTGTTTTTAATACTACAACTACAATAAATTCAGCATTATCTAGAGGAAGTGGTAAATACATAAATGGTACTATTAATACTGACTCAAATATATGGATTAGTAAATCTGCACCATTAATGTATTTTAATTCAACTTCTAGTGGAAGAACTGGATATGTTGGGATAGATGATAACTATAATATGCGTGTAAGTAACGCATCAGGTGGTAATTTATATCTAGGTTCTGGGAATACTGTATTTGTCGAAAATTCATTACAAGCTCCTATATTTTACGATTCTAATAATACAGGCTATTATTTAGATCCAGCTTCTACTAGTAATTTAAATGGACTTAGCTTATCTAGCGCTAGTACATTTCTAGGAGGTCTTAGTGTTGTTAGAAATGGAGGGGGCAGTGACCCTTATGGGGTGTTTGGAGTATCCTGCCCAAGCGGAGACAATTATGCTTATATAGGTCTTACTCGAAACGGAGTCATAGGAATGGCAATGGGGATTGATACTAGTAATAATTTTTGGATTGGTAGTTCTGGAGGTGGTCATAATTCAGTAAGAACATCAACTTACATGACCGTGAGCAATGGGGGTACAATAACCGCCACAGCAGACGTAGTAGCTTATTCAGATAAGAGAGTAAAAGAAAATATAGAGACCATTGATAATGCACTTAATAAAGTTTTATCTTTAAGAGGCGTTACTTATAATAGGACTGATAAAGAAGACAAGTCACAAAAAATAGGGGTTATTGCTCAGGAAATTCAAAATATTTTGCCTCAAGTTGTTCAAGAACAAGAAGATGGAATGTTAGGAGTTTCTTACGGAAATATAACAGCGGTATTGATTGAAGCAGTAAAAGAACAACAAACACAAATAGAAGAATTAAAAGAATTAGTAAACAAATTAATAAATAAATAATGGCAATTACGTACACATTTAAAGTAAACAAAATTGAGGTTGCTCCTGCACTTGGAGAATTGGAAAATGTTGTAACAAGAGTTAGATACGACTATAAAGGAGTAAATGAAAATGGGCTTGAAGGAACATTTGCTGGTGTTACACCAATGCCGGCTCCCGGAGATGCGGATTTTAAACCTCTAGCTGAGTTAGTTGAAGAAGATGTAATATCTTGGCTGGAAGTTCATGCTGACAAGTCTCACATGCAAGAGCGAATTGAAAAACAAATTAATGATCAAGTCGCTCCTAAATATGTTGATACAGCATTACCATGGGCTCCAGCCGAAGAAGTTGTAGAACCAGCCGTGGAACCAGCTGTGGAACCAATCATAGAATCAGAGGCATAATGGCTATTACTTATAATTACAATATACAGGAATTAAGATGTGAACCATCTATTGGGGAGTTAAATAAAGTTATAACTGAGGTTATATACGAGTACGTAGCTGAATCTGATAACGGTATCACATCTAGATTGCCTGGAATGGTAAAATTAGCGGAGCCAGCAGATCAATCATTTGTACCTGTTGAAGAAATTAGTAAAGAAACTGTAGTTTCATGGATTGAATCAATAGCTGATGTTGAATTAGCTAAACAAATGGTTGGCGAAGAAATAAAATATAAATCTGGATTTATATATAAGAAGAATTATTTACCTTGGGAATTAAACGATTAAATAAATAATTATGACAATGCCATCCTCAGGTGCCGCTATTAGAATGTCTCAAATCAATACTGAGTTGGGACGTTCTAGTACAGCATTAATATCACTAGACACAGCAGAGAACGGCGGGTATGCTGCTATAAATCAGGTAAGTGCGAGTCGACCTAGCCCTAGTAATCCAGCCTCTCTATCTGAATGGTATAGTTATAATCATAATGCAATACTTGGAAATGCATTTACATTTGGTCCAACATTAGCATATTCTTCATCTGGGTCTTGCAGTTTAGTTAATACTGGCTTAACTTTATATTCAGCTAGCACAACTTTAGCAATAAACAGTACATTGTTTTATGACCAAGCTTTAACAAATCGTTATTATTCCGGAGAAAACGCTGATGAATGGTTACATGGAGGATCTAAAGCTTATAGAATATACAATTACGATGGAAGTGGATATAACCCTAAGATAGTTGATATTGTTGATTGCGTTTCAAATTCAGTAGTATTTAGTAGTTCATTTTCTTATACAGGAAGTTCAAGTGGAAGTTATAGCGGAACAGTTACGATTACTGGAGCAACAGCTACATTTAATGCTAGATCAACATCTACTGGAAATTTTAGTACGGATACAATTATAAATATAAATGGAAACAGTAGAAGAGCTAGAATAACAACAACTGGAACATTGAATTCAACAACGTTTTCATTGGGGCCAGGTACATATAATTACACTTTTTCGTGTCAAGTAACAGGGGGTGGAACAGGAATAGGTCAAATAATATTTACACAATAACAAACAATATGGCTAAAGCAAAAGCAGAATCTACTAAGTTAGATAAAAAGAAAATAAGTCGACCTGGTGTTCATTCGAAGGCAAAGACATCAAAGCTAAAAGACTCTAAGAATTATAAGAAAACATATAAAGGCCAAGGGAGATAATGAGATATATTAATTACATCGTAACATCAATACTGCTATTGTTTATGCCAATATATGGTTTACTTGTAGCTGTTGGGGCTTCTATAATATTAGATACGTTCACTGGAATATTTAAAAGTGTTAAATTACACGGGTGGGTAAGTATCAGAAGCAGAAAACTTTCAAACGTAATAAGCAAGATGGCTTTATACGAAATATGTATATTGTTCTTATTTGTTATGGATAAATACGTATTAAACGAGTTTGTTAAACATGCATTTGGTTTTGATTTCATGTTTACCAAAGTCTGTGCAATCGTGCTAATATTTGTTGAGCTAGTGTCTGTTAAAGAAAATATAGAGGAAACTTTTAGCATTGATATTTGGGCTTTATTGAAAAAAGCATTGAATAGAGCTAAAGAAACAAAAGACGATATAAACAAACTAACAAGCTAATGCAATTATCAAAGAATCTATCTCTATCGGAAATGATAAGAAGTGAATCGGCTAAAAGAAAGAATATATCTAATATGCCGTCAGATGTACATTTGGCTAATATGAAGAAATTGGCTACAAATGTATTTCAACCGATAAGAGAACACTTTAATCAACCAATACATATATCATCAGGGTATAGAAGCCAAGAGTTAAACAAGTTAATAGGGGGCGCTGCTTCAAGTCAGCACTCTTCGGGCGAAGCAATTGATATAGATATGGATGGTACCTCAATTACCAACGCTCAGGTATTTAATTGGATAAAAGATAATTTAGTATTTGATCAATTAATATGGGAGTTTGGTACAGATAAAAATCCAGATTGGGTTCACGTGTCTTATGAGTCAACGGGAAAGCAAAGAAAACAAATACTTAAAGCAATAAAGAAAAATGGCAAAACGTCTTATATTAATATTTAGTGTGTTACTATTATTTTCTTGTGCGTCAAGAAAAGTAGCTATTGTAAAAGAGGATATTAAAACCACAATTGATAGTAGCGCTGTTGTAAAAGTTGATGGTACATATGTAAAAGAAAATAACATTATTGCAGAAGAGTATGAAGATGAGATAGAATACAAGCCATTAGACTCATTAAAGCCGATGGTTGTAGATGGTAAACAGTATATAAATACCATCATAAAGTTAAAAAAGAAGAAAAGCATTAAAGTAGATAAAACCAAGGTATCAAATAAAGTATCTTCTGTAAAAAAGTTAAATGTAAAAAGAGAAGATAAAAAAAGCTCCTTTGATAAGAAAGTTGATAAGAAAGCTAATTATTTTGTATACCTATGGTTGCTACTTATTCCCGCTATAATATACATATATAAAAGGATTATAAAATACTCTTTAATATAAGCAAATATTAACATACCTTATAAACAAGTGATTTATATAAGTATTAACAATTAAAATATAATCAAATGAAAAAAGTTACAGATTTAGTAGAAGAAGCTACAAACCTTATTGAGAAAGAAGAACTTACAAAGTTGCAAACATTAGTAGGTAATTACAATGCTTTACAGATGAAAGTCGGAGAATTAGAAGTGAACAAGACCGATCTTTTAGGTAATGTGTTTAACATTAAAAATGAATTAGGAAAGTTCCAAGACGAATTAAAAGACAAGTATGGAGATATCATTATCGACATACAGTCAGGGGAGTTTAAAGACGCTCCAAAACAAGACGCTAATGAACCTAATTCGTAAGATCAGTATAGGTAGAGATTATAAAACAGATGCGATGCATTACTCCGTAGGCCAAGAGGTTTACGGAGGGCATACCATCTGTAGCATACTCGAAGAGGAAGAAAAGTACTCTATATACATAAAGAAAGAAGAAGAAATAATGCCATGGAAAGATTTCTTAAAAACTATGGCTATATCGGTTGAGTATAATTTGAATTACTAATGAGAGGCATATTTAACTTCTTTATAGAACCTAAAGGAGAAAGATACACTAACAAGAAAGATAATAACGGTAATGAGTTAATCCTTAACACGGAGTTACAAAATCACAGTTATTCAAATAGAATAGGTATTGTAAAGTCTACGCCATTGGCTTATGATACGCCAATATCCGAAGGAGACGAGGTTATTGTGCATCATAATGTGTTTAGAAGATTCCACGATATTAGAGGAGTTGAAAAAAACAGTAGAAGTTATTTTGACGAAGACACTTATATTGTAAACGACGATCAAATTTTCATGTACAAAAGCATCGGCGATGATTGGATAGCCACAGATGGTTTCTGTTTTGTTAAACCATTAAAAGAGACTAAACAATTTGCTGGCACATATGAAAAACCATTAATAGGTATCGTAAAATACAAAGACAAAAATAGTTCTGAATTTAAAGTTGGAGACTTAGTGGGATTCTCTCCTAGTTCAGAATACGAGTTCATAATAGATGGACAACGACTATATAGAATTCCAAACAAATTTATTACAATCAAATATGAATACAAAGGAAACGAAGTCGAATATAATCCAAGCTGGGCATAAAGCTGTGCTTGAATTAATTAAAGTAGCTGAAGAAGCTATTTTAGATAATGGAGATGATGATTTGTCTGCAGATAAATTAAAGAATGCTGCTGCAACAAAGAAGCTAGCTATATTCGATGCTTTTGAAATCTTAAGTAGAATTGAAGAAGAGCAACGTATCCTTGACGACAAACCAAAAGAAGAAGTTGAAAACAAAGTATTCAAAGGGTTTGCGGAAAAAAGATCTAAGTAATGTACGAACAATCATTATGCAAGGTAGTTGAACCTATAAAACTGTCTACTATATCTAGGCTTAACAAAGCAAAAAAATGGCAGTATGGTTACGACAGAGAGAATAACATTGTAGTTATAAGTAAGACAGGACAGATAGGCGAGATATATGAGATTCAAAATTTAAGAATAGCTTTACCCCCTGCTCCTAAAACTATTGATAAAGGAAATAACAAATGGGCTCCAGAGGACTATCCTAAGGAGTTAAAACCAGTTAAGAGTATATTTGACTGGAGAGACTATCCAGATAGTTTTAAAGAGAAATGGGAAGTCTATATAGACGAGCAATTCAGAAGACGGGATGAAGGTTTTTGGTTCATGAATAATAATGTACCAACTTATATTACCGGAACACATTATATGTATTTACAATGGTCTAAGATTGACGTTGGTCAACCTGATTTCCGCGAAGCTAACAGAATATTCTTTATATTTTGGGAAGCTTGTAAAGCAGATACTAGATGTTACGGAATGGCCTATTTAAAGAACAGACGTTCTGGATTTTCATTTATGGCATCTGGGGAAACTGTTAACTTAGCTACAATATCAAGTGATGCTCGTTTCGGTATATTATCAAAATCAGGATCCGATGCTAAGAAAATGTTTACCGATAAGGTTGTGCCTATATCTCTTAATTATCCGTTTTTCTTTAAACCGATACAAGATGGTATGGACAGACCTAAAACTGAATTAGCTTATCGTATACCTGCGTCGCGTTTAACAAGGAAGTCATTACAATCGAAAGATAGTCAAGAAGCTTTAGAAGGATTAGATACAACAATTGACTGGAAAAATACAGGAGATAACAGTTATGACGGTGAGAAACTAAGATTATTAGTTCATGATGAAAGTGGTAAGTGGGAAAAACCTGACAACATATTAAACAACTGGCGAGTTACAAAAACGTGTTTAAGATTAGGTAGCCGTATTATTGGTAAGTGTATGATGGGATCAACATCAAATGCTTTAGATAAAGGAGGTGATAATTTTAAAAGCCTATATAATAGTTCTGATGTAACAAAGCGAAACCGAAACGGTCAAACAAGATCAGGTTTATATTCTTTGTTTATTCCAATGGAATGGAACTATGAAGGTTTTATTGATCAATATGGACATCCGGTATTCAACACTCCAGAGCATCCGGTTTTAGGACCTTCTGGGGAGCTAATTGAGATTGGGGTTATAGAACATTGGGATAATGAAGTTGATGGCTTAAAAGGAGACCAGGATGCTTTAAACGAGTTCTATCGTCAGTTTCCAAGAACAGAAGATCATGCTTTCAGAGATGAGGCTAAAAATAGTATATTTAATTTGTCAAAGATATACGAACAAATAGATTATAATGGAGATTTACGCGCTTCGTCATCTGTGACAAGAGGTAGCTTCTCTTGGGAAAACGGTATAAAAGATTCAAGAGTTAGATTTGATCCAAATCCATCTGGTAGATTCTTAGTTAGTTGGGTTCCTAGTTATAATTTACAAAATAGACAAATAGTAAAAAATGGATTCAAATATCCTGGTAATGAACATATCGGAGCATTTGGTTGCGATAGTTATGATATATCAGGAACAACGGATGGTAAAGGATCTAAAGGGGCTTTGCATGGTTTAACAAAGTTCTCAATGGAAGATGCCCCGCCGAATTCATTCTTTTTGCAATATATAGCTAGACCACAAACAGCAGAGATATTTTTCGAAGATGTTTTAATGGCATTAGTATTTTACGGAATGCCAATACTAGCAGAGAATAACAAACCAAGACTATTATATTATCTAAAAAGAAGAGGTTACCGTGGTTATTCAATGAATAGACCTGACAAAGTTTGGAATAAGTTATCAGTTACCGAGAAGGAAATTGGAGGTATACCCAACTCATCAGAAGATATCAAGCAAGCGCACGCTGCAGCAATTGAAACTTACATACAAAAATATGTTGGTTTAAAACCTGACGGAGATTATGGCGATATGTATTTTAACGATACATTAAATGATTGGTCTAGATTTGATATAACACAAAGAACAAAGTATGATGCAACTATCAGTTCTGGTTTGGCTATAATGGCATGTAATAGACATATGTACCATCCAGCGGCTGAAGTGCAAAAAGATAAAGTAAGTTTAAATTTCGCTAGATATTCAAATAGCGGTTCACAATCGAAAATAATAAAGTAATATATGGCTGAGTCAGTTATAAAGAGTATTTTTCCAAGTCAGGTTGCGAGTGATAACGAAAAGATGTCACTAGAATACGGGCTTAAGGTCGGTAGAGCTATTCAAGACGAATGGTTCAAACTAGGCTCCGGGTCTTCGAGATTCAAAAACAACCAAAACACATTTCACTCATTAAGGTTATATGCAAGAGGAGAGCAGTCTGTACAAAAGTATAAAGATGAATTATCTATCAATGGTGATTTATCATACTTAAACATAGATTGGAAGCCTGTGCCTATCATCCCTAAGTTTGTGGATATTGTTGTTAATGGAATAGCTGACAGAGCGTACGATATAAAAGCATATTCACAGGATCCATATGGCGTTAGTAAAAGAACAGCTTATATGGAATCTATCATTCGTGATATGCAAACGCAGCAATTAAATAACTTTGTTGCCGAGAATTTAGGTATTAATCTATTCGAAAACGAACCTGATAAATTGCCAGATTCACAAGAAGAATTAGAGTTACACATGCAACTTACTTATAAACAGCAAGTTGAGATTGCGGAAGAACAAGCTATCAATACAATATTAGAAGGTAATAGATATATCTTAACAAAAAGAAGATGCATTTATGACTTAACAACAATAGGTATTGCTGCTGTAAAGAATACATTTACATTAACAGAAGGAGTTAAAGTTGAATATGTAGATCCGGCAAACCTTGTATATTCTTATACGGATTCACCGTATTTTGAAGATATATATTACGCTGGAGAAGTTAAGCATGTTCCAATTAACGAATTAAAGAAACAATTTCCTGAATTAACAAATGCTGACTTAGAAGATATATCTAAACAAGGTTATCAAAGTGGTAGAGTATACGATGTTACATTAGCCAATTATTCAGAAGCGGATTCAAATGTTGTTACATTATTATACTTTAATTACAAAACCTACATGAATGAGGTTTATAAAGTTAAAGAAACAGCAACTGGAGCAACTAAGATAATTGTAAGAGATGATCAATTCGATCCACCAATTGAAGAATTTGAAGCACAGTTCGGTAAAATGTCAAGATCACTTGAAGTTTTATACGAAGGGGTTTTAGTTGTTGGTACTGATAAGCTATTAAAATGGGAGATAGCTAAAAATATGATGCGCCCTAAGAGTGATCATACTAAAGTAAAAATGAACTATAGTATTGTTGCGCCTAGAATGTACAATGGAAGAATAGAATCATTAGTAGGTAGAATTACTGGTTTTGCTGATATGATTCAAATCACCCACTTGAAATTACAACAAGTATTATCAAGAATGGTTCCTGATGGTGTTTATTTAGATGCCGATGGTTTATCTGAGGTTGATTTAGGTAATGGTACAAACTACAATCCTAACGAAGCACTTAATATGTACTTCCAAACAGGATCGATTGTTGGTAGATCTTTCACCCAAGAAGGAGATATGAACCCAGGTAAAGTGCCAATACAAGAAATTAATACTGGTAATGGTAGTGGTAAAATGCAGAGTTTGATTCAAACTTATAACTATTACATCCAGATGATTCGTGATGTTACCGGATTGAATGAAGCAAGAGACGGCTCATCACCTGATTCTAACGCTTTAGTAGGAGTTCAGAAATTAGCTGCCGCAAATTCAAACACAGCAACAAAGCATATATTACAAGGGGGGTTATTCTTAACATCGGAGTTAGCAGAAGGTATATCACTTAGAATATCTGATATCATTGAATACTCACCAGCTAAGGAAGCTTTTATACAAAAGATTGGTGGTCACAACGTAGCTACACTGCAAGAGATGGAAGATTTACATCTTTATGATTTTGCAATATTTATAGAGCTTACACCAGATGATGAAGAAAGACAAATGCTTGAAAATAATATTCAAGTAGCTTTAGCTCAACAAGGAATAGATTTAGAAGATGCTATTGACATTAGAGAAATTAAAAATCTTAAGTTAGCTAATCAAGTACTTAAACTTAGAAGAAAGAAAAAAGTACAAAGAGATCAGCAAATGCAACAGCAGAATATCCAAGCTCAAGCCGATGCGAATATCCAAACGCAACAAGCCTCCGCACAAATGGAAATTCAAAAACAAGAAGCTCTTATCAGTCAAAAAATACAATTAGAACAAACTAAAGCTGACCTTGAATTGCAAAGAATGCAACAAGAGATAGAAGCTAAGAAAGAGCTAATGAAAATGGAATTTGATTTCAACATGCAGTTAAAAGGTATGGAGACTGATAATTACAAAGCAAAAGAAGGTTTTAAAGAGGATCGTAAAGATCAAAGAACAAAAATACAAGCAACACAACAAAGTGAACTTATAGACCAAAGAAACAATAATTCTGGTACTAAAGACTTTGAATCAGCCGGTAACGACATAATGGGCAGTGGCTTTGGCTTAGGTGCGTTTGAACCTAAGTAATAATACTAATAACAATTATATAATATTTTATCATGGAAGAAGAATTAATCAACGAGGTGGAGACTAATGAAGTCGAAACCCCTGTAGAAACAGGACCTGTTACACAAGAAGATGGAGTAATTAAAATCGACTTAAGAAAACAAGCTCCTGTTGAAGAAGAGGAAGAAGCTGAAACTGAAGTAGAAACTGAAGTAGAAGTTGAACCGCAAGATACTGAAGATGCAGAAATTGAAGTTGAAGAAGAAATGGTTGAAATTCCTATTGAGGAAATTGAAACTGCAGAAGAAGAAGCTGAGGTTATTGTTAATGAGGAGGTCGAAACACCAATCCAACCAGTAGTATCTGATTTACCAGAAAATGTACAAAAGCTTGTAGATTTTATGAATGAAACTGGTGGATCACTTGAAGATTATGTTAGGCTTAACACTGATTACTCAAAACTTGATGAGGATACATTGTTAATCGAATATTATCAAAACACTCGTCCTGATCTAGATGAAGATGAGATTGCTTTCTTAATTGAAGACAAATTCATGTTTGACGAAGAGGATGATGAGCCTAGAGACATTAAAAGAAAAAAATTAGCTAGAAAAGAAGAATTACTTAAAGCTAAGAAACATCTTGAAGGTTTAAAGGCGAAGTATTACGATGAAATTAAAGCTGGATCAAAATTAACAAGCGACCAGCAAAAAGCTATTGAGTTTTTCAATAGGTATAATAAAGAAAACGAAGAGTCTCAAAAGGTAGCTGAAAAGCAAGTTAAGACATTCTTAAATAAAACGAAAGAGGTTTTCTCTACAGATTTCAAAGGTTTTGAATATACTGTAGGTGATAAACGTTATCGTTTAAACGTTAAGAATCCTGACGAGGTGATGAACAAGCAGAGCGATATCAATAATTTTGTTAAGAAATTTCTTAATGACAAAAATGAGATTGCAGATGCTAAAGGTTATCACAAATCGCTTTTCACTGCTATGAATACGGATTTAGTAGCTAATCACTTTTACGAACAAGGTAAAGCTGATGCTATCAAAGAAAGTATGACTAAGTCGAAGAACATCGATATGAATCCGAGAGGGGCTCATGAAAATGTAACTGCTTCGAATGGTTGGACAATCAGGTCTGTAGACGGTGTAGACAATTCGCGTTTAAAAGTGAAATTTAAAAAATAACAAATTAAAATTAAAAGAAAATGGCAGGATCATTTGCAACTGCGCCATCTAGCTTGGCGAATTTATCACATTTAACTCCACGTCCAGTAAAAGGACTTTTTGGAGACAACTACTTAAGTGTAGCTGACTTAGACTTTACACAACAATTCTTACCAGAAGTATACGAGAAAGAAGTTGAGCGTTACGGTAACCGTACCATCTCAGGTTTCTTGCGTATGGTTGGTGCTGAATTACCAATGGCTTCTGACGTTGTTACTTGGTCAGAACAAGGAAGACTACACATTGCTTATGATGATGCTGAAGTTTTAACATCTACAACTATTGAATTCCCTGCTGGTCACTTGATCGGACCTGGAATGACTATCGTAGTTTCTAAAGGTGTTGTTACTGAGAAAGCATTCGTTATCAGTGTATCTGGAAACGTTGCTACTGTTGCTACTTACGGAGCTAGCGCTACTTTGTCTATCACTGGAACAGGTGTTAAAGTATTCGTTTATGGTTCTGAGTACGGTAAAAAATCAAAAGAAGCTGGAAATTCAGTTGACGCGAGCTTTACAACTTTCAACAACAAACCTATTATCTTAAGAGATAAATATAGCGTTAGTGGTTCAGATGTTGCTCAAATCGGATGGGTTGAAGTTACTACTGAAATCGGAACTTCAGGATACCTTTGGTACTTGAAATCAGAGCACGAAGCTCGTATCCGTTTCGAAGATCAATTAGAAATGGCAATGGTTGAAGCTGAAAAAGCAGCTACTCCTATTACTAATGCTGCTGGAGCTCAATTAACTGGATCTGACGGTTTATTCTCAGTTCTTGAAGAAAGAGGTTTAGTATTTAACGATCCTAACTTTGGTGCTGCTGCTGGAGCAGGTATTGCTGATTTCGACTTGATCTTAGCTGAACTTGACAAACAAGGAGCAATTGACGAGAACATGATGTTCTTGGATCGTGCAACTTCATTGTCTATCGATAACATGTTGGCTGGTCAAAACTCTTACGGAGCTGGAGGTACATCTTATGGTGTATTCGAAAACTCTCAAGATATGGCTATCAACTTAGGATTCTCTGGATTCCGTCGTGGATCTTACGATTTCTACAAAACTGATTGGAAATACTTGAACGATTCAACTACTCGTGGATTAGTTGCTGACGTTAAAGGTGTAATTGTTCCTGCTGGAACTTCTACAGTTTACGATCAACAATTAGGAACTAACATCCAACGTCCATTCTTACACATCCGTTACAGAGCTTCTGAAGCAGATGATAGAAGATTGAAATCTTGGGTTACCGGTTCTGTTGGTGGTAACTATACAAGTGATGCTGACGAAATGAACGTACACTTCTTATCAGAAAGATGTTTATGCGTTCAAGCTGCAAACAACTTCGTATTGTTGAAATCTACAAACGACTAGATTAAAATAGTGTAAGGATTGCCCCTGTTGTATTTACGGGGGCGATTTTTACTCTTTTAAAACAAATATTAAATTTTATTATATCATGGCAAAACAAACAAGACAAGACATACAAGAAGATGTTCAAGCATATGCTCCAGAAACTGTAGCAGTAGATAATGCACCGGTTAGTGCTCCGGTTAAAAAAGAAAAAGCAGCTCCTGTATGGGAGATAAAAGACAGATTGTATACATTAAAAACAGGTAAAACACCATTAGTGTTCACTATCCCATCAAGACATTCATCGGTATCACCTTTGTTGTACTTTGATCCGGAGTTGAAATACCAAAGAGAATTAAGATATGCAACTAACCAACCATCTGTATTTGCTGACGAACAGAAAGGAGAATCTACACTAGGACGTATTATTATGCGTAATGGTATGCTAAGAGTTCCTAAAGAACAACAAAACCTACAAAAATTACTTTCATTATATCACCCATTAAAAGATGTATTATATGAAGAGTATGATTCTGTTCAAGATTCAGTAGACGAATTGGATTGGATTAATTTAGAAATCGATGCGTTAATGCTCGCTAAGGATATGGATATTGACCATGCTGAAGCTGTATTGCGCTCTGAATATGGTAGCAAAGTTTCTGAGTTAACATCTAGCGAGCTAAGAAGAGATTTATTGGTGTTTGCAAAACGCAATCCAAACTTGTTTATCAATTTAGCAAAAGATGAAAACATCCAACTTAGAAACATCGGTATTAGAGCTACTGAAGCTGGTATTATAAAATTGTCACCAGACCAAAGGTTGTTTACTTTTGGTGAAACAAATAGAAAATTAATGTCTGTTCCTTTTGACGAACATCCTTATTCAGCTTTGGCTGCATGGTTCAAGACAGACGAAGGAATGGAAGTGTATAAAAACATTGAGAAACGACTTAAATAAGTCACCATTTTATAGTGATAGGCTACTGTAATGGTGGCCTATTTTACTATAAATAATAAAAAAACATTATGGCTGTAAATATAGATACTGTTTATCAGAGAGTATTAGGAATACTCAACAAAGAACAAAGAGGATACTTAACTCCTCAAGAATTTAATCTATTTGCCAATCAAGCGCAATTGGATATTTTTGAACAATACTTTTACGATATTAACCAATTTAGTAGGATCGAAGGTAATAGTACAGAATATTCTGATATGCTATCAATATTAAATGAAAAAATAGATGCTTTCAGCACTTCTGGGACATTAACTTATTCTTCTAATACATTTGCTCTTCCAAGTGATTTGTATCGATTAGGGACAGTTATTTACACAAATGTCGGAGAAGAGATTGAAGTTGAAAGAATCTTAAAAAATGAATTCTTGTATATAAAATCATCACCAATAGCTAAACCAAGAAATGATAGACCTATATACATAGCGGATTCTGCTGGTATAAAAGTTTACGGCAACGCTGAATTAACTTCTGGTGTTAAATGTAATTATATAAGAAAGCCTGCTAAAGCAATATGGGCATACCAAACAGTATTTGGTAGCGCATTATACGATGCTACCAACTCGGTTGATTTTGAATTACATCCATCTGATGAAACAGAATTGGTTATAAAGATATTAGGATTAGCGGGATTGCTATTGAAAGAGGCTGATATATATCAAGCTGCTGGATTAGAAGAAACAAAAAGTACACAACAAGAAAAAGCGTAATAAATGGGATTGATAGACAAAACTAATGAGGAATATTACTTAGGTCCAGATGGCGATTGGAATAGCTATGACGAGAACTACGGTAATTACCAATTCATATCTGCAAAAGATATTATAAACAATTTCATTATATCTTATGTTGGTGAGGATAAAGTAATAAGCAAAGTAAAAAGAACTGATGTAGCATTTCATACAATGAGAGCTATTCAGGAATTAAGCTACGATACTTTACCATCGACTAAGTCACAAGAGATAGAGCTATCACCTAAATTGCATATTGTATTACCGCAAGATTATGTTAACTACGTTAAATTTTCTTTTGTTGATAGTCAAGGTAATGAAAGAGTGTTATATCCTGCTACAAAAACAAGTGATCCATTACCTATTTTACAAGACAGTAATTATGAATATTTGTTTGACAACAACGGTGAAATAACGTATGCTAATGAGTCTGAGACACTTAAGCGTTTTAAAGGTAATTATTATGGTGATAAACCAGATGATTTTACGGATGTTGAAAGACTTACTGAGATGAATATGGGTAGACGTTACGGCGGATCGCCGGAAAACATGCAATCCAATGGAACATTCTTTATCGATCAAGTTAAAGGATTAGTTCATTTTAGCGCTAATCTTGTTGGTAAAATCATAACTATAAAATACATAAGTGACGGGCTTGCTTATGACGAAGATACTGTTGTTCATAAATTTGCTGAAGAAGCTGTTTATAAATATGTGGCCTACGCGGTGTTAGCATCGAAACCTAGAACACCAGAATATGTATTGAATAGATACAAAAAAGAAAAAGTTGCTGCAAGAAGAAACGCTAAGATACGTTTATCTAATATTAAGATAGAAGAGATAGCTCAAACAATGCGTAACAAATCCAAACAAATAAAACACTAATATATGCCAAAATTACAGCACGTTTTCGCTTCTGGTAAGATGAACAAAGATCTTGATGAAAGACTTGTGCCTAATGGCGAATATAGAGACGCTTTAAATATACAAATAACAAAGTCGACTAACTCTGGTGTAGGTGTTGTTGAAAATATATTAGGCAACTCATTAAAAGATAATAAAGATTACAACACGTCAACAGGTTTACATACTAAATGGGATTTAGAAAGCTCTACCTTAAACGAGTATGGTTTTGATAAAGAAACAGCTAGATGTATTGCAACGCTAAGAGATGATAGAACAGAATGTATATATTTTATTGTTGTTGCTTCAAATAAAAGTGCAATAATTGAATACAATCAAAATATAGACGTTATAACCCCTGTATTAGTTGATTTTAATAACGTATTAAAGCTATCTAACTTTATTACTGGTATTAATATGATTGAAGGATTATTGTTCTTTACAGACGATAATTCTGAACCAAAGAAAGTTAATATTAATGTATTCAAAGAAGCTTCTATTGCTACAGGGTTCAATGCTCACACTAGATTATACAATAGAGATTTTAATGAGTCTGATGTTACTGTAATAAAAAAATCGCCGTTGACAGCTCCACTTATAGAAGCAAAAGCATCTAAGAGAGAAGGAGCGGGAACAGGAGTGTCTCCAATTGTAGTAAACCAAAATTTTACTCAATTAATAAACGGTGGGCCAAACTACGAGTCTATACCTGCCGGAACAGATATAACATTAAGCTGGGTTGAAACGCCCAACTATAAAGTAGGAGACATATTAGTTATGGCTGCTTCTTATGTAGACGATAAGAACTATGTTAACGAATTTGACATGCGTGTTAGCATTGCCAGCGTTAATTCCCCTCTTACATCAGTTGTCGCTAAGATATTAAACATACCAAGTAACTTACCTAATCAAACTTTGACTTGGGAAATATTACTTGAAGAGAATGGAGCTATGTTCCAATACAAGTTTCCAAGGTTCGCTTATAGATGGAAATACAGAGACGGAGAGTATTCTACATATTCACCTTTTTCAGAAATAGCTTTTATACCTGGTAAATTTGAATACGTGTCATCAGATGGTTATAACCTAGGTATGATCAATAACATTCGTTATTTGAAAGTATATGGGTTTGACACGCCTCCTGAAGAAGTTGCTAAGGTTGAAGTACTATATAAAGATGCAGATAGCACCGTTATATATACTGTTAGTGAATTAAAAGAAGGATTAAACTATTTAGAAATAGAGTCAGAGATTGTACACAGTGTTGTAGAATCAAATCAATTACTAAGACCTTGGGATAATGTGCCTAGAAAAGCAAAAGCTCAAGAGATAATAAGTAATAGAGTAATATACGGTAACTATTTACAAAACTATAATGTTCCTGAAAATTCAGCTGTTACATTATGGTCAGAACCAGTTACGCATCCATCAGTAAAAGATGGCGAACCTTCTATAAAGTCAATAAGAACGTATCAAGCTGGTGTTGTATTCAAGGACGCATACGGTAGAGAAACTCCGGTTTTCACGAATACAAAAGCATCGACAAATATAGATAGAGCTAATGCTGACAAAGTTAATAGCCTATCGGCTGTTGGTATTGGTGATGTCCCAGATTGGGCAACGCACTTTAAATATTTCATAAAAGAAACATCAGATGAATATTACAATTTAGCATTAGACAGATTTTATCTTGCTGAGGACGGTAATGTTTGGTTATCGTTTCCTTCTTCTGAAAGAAACAAATTAGATTTAGATACTTATTTAATACTTAAGAAAAAGCACGACTCAGATCAAGCTATAACTGATGCTACAGCGCGATATAAGATTCTTGATATAAAAAATGAGGCTCCGTTGTTTATTGCTACGGTATTAAAATCTGTTGGAAATGGAACTTGTACATTATTATCTACGAGTAGACCAGAACCAGGATCTTTACAATTCTCATTTGATGGACCAGTTGTTGCAGATAATCCTGCTTTTTCAGGTGGTTTTGTATCTGGTAACTCAATTGTTATATCTAGTGGTGCAAATCAAACAGTATCGTATGAGATAAGCGGAGGTGGGCCAACAGGCGTAGGAAACAAATATACCGTTTCATTGAACGAACCAATAGGTACTGAAGCTGCCTTCTTAAGCAGTTTAACAACAGGAGATACTATAGATATTAGAGTTCAAGCTAAAGTTGTTGAAAATAAACCAGAATTTGAAGGTAGATTTTTTGCTAAAATAAATAGAAATGCCGCTTTTGATACTTATATAATCAATGCGTTTGCAATTAAGAATGAAAGATATGGTGTTCTTGAAGAAGCCGATATCCCAAACAGCATTGCTAATAATGGCCCTGGTAACGGTACTGCTGGATTTGGATTTACAGATACAAATGCCCCAAGCTCATACTGGACTACTAAAATGCAAAAGCCAAAAGCAAACTCTGATTGGTTTGGTATAGGATGGTCAGCTTATACCGGCGGCGAGGGCTCGCCAATAGACGTAGGCTTGCCAACTCACCCAATAATTGATGACTACTTATCAAAAACAAATACATCTGTTAGATTCTATGATGCAGCGGGTAACTTAAGCCAAGTGTATACACTGAAAGGATCTACTACAGGATACTCAAGAAGAGGATGGAATGGATGGGGTGGAGCAAGAACAACTAATAGTAATGCTGTTAAGTTTGTGACTTGTACTTTAGATCGTAAATTTGAAGCCGGATTTACACCTATAGGTATTCAAATAGTAAGAAAAGTTGTTGATTCTAATAATGACATCTTATCTTCTAATAACCCTGCAGTATTCGAAACAGAACCTAAAAAAGGTGTTGAGCTTGATATATACTACGAAGCTTCAGACGCTTTGCCAATATCTCAATATAAGACACCATATAAATTAAATTGGTTCAACTGTTACAGTTTTGGTAATGGCGTAGAGTCTGACAGAATAAGAGATGATTTCAACGCTTTGCGAATTGGTAAAGGTGTTAAAGTATCTGCTCCTTTAGCAGAACAATATAAAGAAGAAAGAAGATCATCAGGATTAATATTCTCCGGAATATTTAATTCTATCTCAGGTGTTAATAAGCTTAATCAATTTGTACAAGCAGAAGCAATAACTAAAGATCTTAACCCATATTATGGCAGCATACAAAAGTTACATGCTAGAGACTCTGATATTATTGCATTATGTGAAGATAAGATTATAAAAATATTAGCAGACAAGGATGCTTTATATAATGCTGACGGATCAGCTAATGTTACATATAGCGCAAACGTATTAGGGCAAGCAGTTCCTTTTGCTGGCGAATTTGGAATATCGAAAAATCCAGAGAGTTTTGCTACTTATGGATTCAGAAGTTATTTCAGTGATAAGAGCAGAGGTGTTGTTTTAAGATTATCTGTTGATGGATTAACATTAATATCTGAAAAAGGTATGACAGGTTACTTTGGTGATGCGCTAGGTGTTTCTGATTTTATATTAGGTAGCTATGACGATCTTTCTGATGTGTACAATATAACTTTAAATAATACAACATTAAGTTTTGACGAAGGAGCGGACGGTTGGTCAACAAGAAAATCATTTATTCCGGAAGCAGCGGTTTCATTAAACAATATATATTATACCTTTAAAGATGGATTAATGTGGTCACACGATAATCAAACAAGGAATAAATTTTATAATGACCCTATAGCTAAGTCATCATTGCAATTTGTGATTAACGAGGAACCGTCAAACATAAAGAACATAAAAACTCTTAGTTATGAAGGTTCTGCTGGATGGACAACACCGTCAATAACAACAGATCAACAAGATGGATATGTTCCGGGCTATATTCCAAAAGAAGGTATATACTATAATTTTATTAAAGGTAAAGCAACTACTTGGGATAACGGTTTACAAACTGGAAGTTTAGATTCTAAAGAATTTTCTACTCAAGGTATTGGTATGTTGTCAAGCATTTCTGGATCTACTAATAAAACGGTATTCAAATTAACTATAAAAGAAAATAACGACTAACATGGCATTAAATAACTGCAGCATAAACCAAGTCGAATTAGAAAAAACAACAGGGCAACCAATAGGTAATAATGTTCCTAGATTAATAATAACTCCAAACACTGGATATGTTGTTAGCGCATCAAGTTTTAGTAATAACTCCGGGTCAATTCCTGGGGTTACTTCTATTACATTATCCAACAGCGCTACTCCAGGAACTATTGGTAATTTAGTTTATGTTGATATTGACTTAGATGATTCATTTATAATGCCGTCATCGGATACTAATATAACTATAGACATTGATGGTAGTGCCTCACTTGAGCCAATAAGTATAAACGGCACTTATACAACAACCTTAACAAATTGCAGCGCTTCTAGTCAGAATAATATATCCTATTCCGCAAGCGGAGCATATAATCAGGTTGTCCAGGTTTTTACCAAAACAATAGCAGCTGCAAATAATCATTATTTTAAAACCGCTCCAGTGTATAGCATTGATTCTGGAACGGCTAGCAATTACATTGTAACACACATAGATGTGCTTGACGGTAGTAATAGATTAATAAGTAGAGAATTTATAGTAAGCTACAAACTAAAAAGCAATAGCGAATTTTCAAACCATATAACATTTACAGCGGTTGCTGAAGAAATCTATGTTGTACCAATAGAAATAACTGCTTATGCATGTTCAACTTCTTCTATACCAACTTCAGGAGACACAAGATTGATGACCGTTTTTGGGACGCCGACCGCAGAGTTTTCAGTTACTATTATTGATCAAGATGATACGGAGCTAATATCTGTCCTTAATCAAGCGATTCCTGGTAATGGGTATTATGATATCAGTATTGTATTTCCATCAGCTACGACTAACAAAACGTACACTATAACACTTACGGGAGACTTAAGCACAACGTTTAATACTCCATCTGGCCAGCCTTCTGTATTTACTATAGATCAACATCAAGATATAACAATAGGGGTAACAGCTACACATTCTGATAGTTCTGTTACTATCAATGCATCTAACAATACAAAATCATTTCCTGCTAATACGACAATAAATGAAATAGATGGCTCGTTTGTTGCTAATTTTGTTATATCATCAACAAACACTATAACATTGGCAAGTCAACCAGATGTTAATGATTTTACAAATACTGATTTTAATTTGAATGGTGGAAGTGACTTTTTAATAAAAGTCGCAACTCTTTCAAACGGGACAGCTCCTAATACTTTTGATTTGGTTGTTAGTGTTTCTGTATTACGTTCCGGTGATTCGGATGTGACATCTAGTATAAATATAAGTCAATTGATAAATGTATCGACTGCACCGGCTTATTGTCCTTTATTCTCAGAATTTACACCTAACCTTGGCAACTCAACAGCAATGTCGTTAATATATTCTAATATATGGGCAACTCCATCTATAACTTATAATGGAACGGAGCCTGCGACAGTCACTTTAAAATGGTATGCTTCTGGTCAGTCTTCGTATCCTGGGCTTCCTGAGCAAACGCCTCCTTACAGTAATGCTTATAGCACTCAATTAAACTTGACACCTGGAGGGTCATTTACACTAACATCGGGCTATATTAACTCCGCTGAAACAAACATATCCCTTAATGCTGTTGCATTTACTTGTGAATACGAATAAACTATAATAAATTTATATGGACCAAATAACAATTTCATTCAATTACCCAATTAACGTATCCTTGCAGAAGAATGTAAACGATATTGTTTATTTTAGCAAATCAAACGGCGCAGTGTACAAAATAGGTAGATGTATAGATATAACAAATAATAGTATAACTTGTGAGATACCTGCGTCATATGACCGCCCGACTAGCTCTGATTTTGTATTCTTTGTTAAAGATACGGAAGCTAATACATCAGGCATAATAGGTTACTATGCAAACGTAGAATTTGAGATTACTTCTGGAGATAGAGTAGAGCTGTTTGCTGTTAACTCAGAGGTATTCATAAGTAGTTAACAGTTAGGTATAAAGTGTGATTATAAATATAAAATATTAAACTTATGGTAGGAGCCGCATTAGGTGCCATACAAGGTATCACCGGTATTGTCGGTGGTATGATTGGTAGTGGAAAAAGAAAGAGAGAGCAAAGAGCTGCTCAACAAGATTATAATATAAATAAAGCTGCATATCAGAATTTAGATACGTCAAATCTATATTCTAATTTGCAGAATACTTATGAAGATTTAACAGTGAATCAAGGCGAGGCGCAATTCGTAAAATCTCAGCAACAACAAAACCAAGCGAATGTTATGTCTGGTTTACAAGGCGCTGCTGGTGGCAGTGGAATTGCTGCTTTGGCTCAAGCTATGGCTAACCAAGGATCTACGGATGCTCAAACAGCTGGTATATCTATTGGTCAGCAAGAGTCAAGCAATCAAGCTGCTAAAGCTGAAATGGCTGGTTCTTTGCAAATGGCCGAAAGAAGAGGAGCTGAAGACGCAAGAGGATTACAGTATGATAAAACAGAAACATTATTAGGTATGTCTCAAAATAGATTAGCGTCTGCAAATCAGGCGAGAGCTGATGCAACCGCTTCTATAATGAAAGGTGTTGGCAGTGTTGTTGGAGCAGCCGGTTCTTTTGCTGCTGGCGGAGGAATGGGAGATAAAGCTAAAGATTTCTTAGGTAAATTTGCATAAATAAAATATAATGGAAGACGAAACTTTAATGGAAGAAACTTTAATGGATGAAACTCCTGTATATCATGAGGATCCGATCAAGAATGATACTTATGGATACATTGATAAAATAACAAACGGAGAAGCTAAACTTGGATTGCCTAAAGCTGCTAAAGCAAAATTAGGTGATTATCTTGTTAGCTTGAAAGCTAAATATAGTGATGCCGCATCTCTGGTTAATAAATACGATGCTTCCCACCCAGTTTACAAAGAGAACATTGCTGTAATGAATGACATTCAAGAAAGCATAACAAACTTAGCTGGGCAAGTAAAAGCATACGAAAAAAACCAATCTGAATTTATACAGGATTTTGACGGTGACGCATTATCTAACGGCATATATGTTGAAGGTAAAGGTGAAAAAATAAACAAACTATATACTGGTAAGTTAGATATGGAAATTGATAACTCCGGTAATATATTGTTTGGCGAGGATGGCAACTATAGCAATCTTAGTACACTATCACAGTATTACTTAAAAGATTTTGGTTCGGCTGATAAGATATTGAAATTAACAAATCAAATCTATAATCAAGCGCAGCCATTAAGTGCAATGCGTAAATCTATGGCAGTTGACCAGATTAAGAGCATCGTCAAACAAGGAGGTAGAGATTCTGTTATATCTTTGATCAATGACGACTTGATACCTGGACTAGATGGTTCGCAAATACCAAAAGAATATTATAAGCGTGAAAACTTTGATAAATTATCAGAGTGGTTTTACGGTAAGCTAGGAGCGGGAATTGAAGCAGCTGCAAAAGCTGGATACGAGGATAAGCTTAATAAAATGGAAGCTCAAGGTGATTTGAAATTTCAACAGCATCAGAGATCTAAATTATTCGATAAAGATATCTCTATACAAACAGCCGAAGAAAAAGCTAAGATAAAGCAACAATATGGCGGCGGAACAGCTACTACAACAAAAGGAGGTAAAGGTGGTAAAACAACCACTAACTTATCAGTAGCTGAGTTACATAGACAGAATTTAGCAAAGGAAAAAGCTAAGTTGGACGCGATGAAAAATAACGGCAATGCTGTTAGTGCAAAAACAAAATAAATATATTGATATGTTAAATCCAAAAGCAGTAAGAATAAAAGATAAAATAACAAAACTAAGATTGCCGACCCCGGAAGAGGTTGGCTCTTTTGGTTTTAATGCAAATGTGCCTACAAAATTAAAGCAAGCGCCTGTTGATGTAGAAAATATCTATAAAAACGAAGAGAAACCTGCTGCTAAAAAGTCTGACCCAAAGCTAGCTGATAAATTAAAAGCGGACTTTGGCAATGATAAATCTACCGGGTTTTACACAAAAGGAGAAAAAGCTGTTGCTAATAAAAAGGCTGCTGAAAAAGGCTATCATGAAAAACAATCATTTTCAAAAGCAAAAGACGGTAGTTTGATAGCAGGAACAACTAAGCAGTATATTGATGTTGTTCATAGATCAGATGAGGATATTGATTTTGATATAAAATATAATGATCTTGATAATGCAAACCCATACGCTTACTTTTCAACAATAGATGATGGATCAGAAGAGGAACCTGATACTTCTACTCCAGCAGCAAGAATCAAAAAAGATAAGTTTGTGGACGATAATTATAGCGTAGAGGAATTAAATGCTCTTGGTATAAATGCAAAAGACTTTGATGGTTTTCTTAATGCTAAAGGCTATAAGAATAATTTAATAGAACTTACAGAATCAGGAACTGTTGGTGGTGAAGGCGTAAATACTTTTGGCGGTAATGATAAAGAGTTATCGCTTGAATTAAAAAAGAAACAGTTTTTGGATGCCTATATCAATGACGCCAATAACCGTGCTTCAAAGTATACTAACTTAGTAAATGAAAAAGTAAATAAAGGCTTACGACCTGATAAGCATTTAAAACTCGATGCTAATGTTTCATTGGTTGATCAAAATAAACTGTTGGAATACCAATCAAAATATATGCCAAAGGTTTATAATGCTATTATGGAGCGTAAAAAATCTGAAGCTGAAATATATAAAAAAATAGTTAATAAAGATCAGGGAACTATTGATGTGTTAGGTGATGTTCTTGTTAGCGCTGGGCGTGGGTTTTTGGATACAGTAAACCAATATTCTACTTCATTGTTGGAGGGCATCGGGATGAAAGATGCCGCAGAAGAAACTAGATTATTAAATGAAGAAAGAAAGCTTAGCAGGCCAGACGACAGAAGTATTGGTTATGTTTCAGGTAAAACAGTAAACTTTAACGGTAAGGATTATACTGTTGATGCTGACGGAGCGATATACGATACTGAAAATAAATTAAGAATAAGTGACTTAATCGATAAAGAGTCTAGTGATAAAATAAAAGAAGAAGCAAAAGTAAAAGGAAAAGACGACAGTATTCTTAGTTGGACTGGATCTGCAAAAACAACAGCAAATACAATCGGAGCATTAATACCTCAATTAGCATTAAGCAAAGGCGTTGGCATGGCTGGTGGGAAAGCGTTAGCTGATGTTGGTTTTAAGTTTGGGGCATTAGAAGTTGAAGCCCCGTCTATAATAGCTCAAGGTTTAATTGGTGCATCTGAAGGTTACGAAAGTACACTTAAGGCTGCTAGAGAGTCTGGTATTTCTGAAGCAAAAGCTAGATCATTAGCTATGGATGCTTCTCAAAGAATGGCAGCACTATACGCCGTTACAGCTCCAATATCACCTAATATTAAAGCGAAGGATGCAATATTTGGTAATGAATTAAAAGACATAACTAGACAAGCTATTAAAGGATATGTTGCTGGAGGTGAAAAAGCGTTTGCCGCTACTATTCAAAAAGGGTTTCGTCAAGTAATGAAATCTGGTGTAACATTTGCAGAAGAAGGTGCTAAAGAAGCTGTACAAGAAAATGTTCAACAAGCCGCTGAGATATTTTGGAATAATAAATTAACAAATGCCGAAGCTGGACAAGAGATAAAAGAAAGCAAATATTCCTTTGATGATTTTGTTAATACAACAGCAATGTCGTTTGCTACAGGTGGTCTTATATCGCAAATGAAGTTGCCGTCTTTGTCTAAAGCTGATGATAAAGAAAAATTAGTGTCATTATACAGAATAGGTAAGGATGAGAAAACATTGGCAGCCAACTTAAAAACAATAGTTGATAATGGTATTGCTACGCAAGAAGAAGCAGATAATTTAGCTAAAGATGCTAAGGCTGTATATAACAACTATAATGGTATTCCGTCTGTTGTATCAGATAAAACTATATTACCAATATCAAGAAAACTTCAGGATATAACCGATCTTAAAAATGCTAAAAAACGTCAGAACGAAGCTTTCCATCCTGATATAGATTTGCAAATAGAAGCGGCTAATGCAGAGTTAGAGACTATGATTAAAGGAGATATTATTAATCAGTCAAGAGAGATTGGTAGTAATGTATCTAAAATGGCAGATAAATTAGGCATTGGAGGATTTTATGTTGCTAATAATTCTGAAGAAGCTGATGCTAAAGCCGCTGAGTTAAGCTTATCTATGGTTGATACTGACGGACAAAGAGTTGAAGCATTATACGACAATGGAAATATAATAATAGACCTTAGTATGGCTGGCAAAACGCTGAACATAAACTCTTCAGCCCATGAATTGTTGCACCATATATTAGCTAAGACATTAAATACACAAGTACCAGAGTTAGATATTAATGGCAATCCTACCGGTAGAGTTAAAGAAGTTGCTTCTGATGCAGCAATAAAATTATCTAATGCGCTTGACGAACATCTTAATTCTATTGATCCGTCTCTTTTGTCTGATGATTACATGCGTAAAAGATTAGAGCTATACAAAGGTAAGAGCGACGCGGTAAGAGCTGAAGAAAAATTAGTAATATTTGCCGATGCTTTAGCAAATAAAGCCATAAAACTTGACGAAACAGCATGGACCAAGATAAAAGATTCTATCAGAAGAATATTCCAGGATCTTGGATGGAAAGATATAAAATTTGACGATGGTGACGATATCTTAAATTTCTTAAAAGATTATAATAACTCCGTGTCAAAAGGAAAAGCAGGTAAGGCATTAATAAAAGCTTCTGCTGGCGGGGTTGCTATAGGTAAAAAGATCGGTGATATAAAAGCTGTTAGTGGATCAACTGAATCTAAGTATTCTAAATCTATTGATGATAAGATTGAAGCACTTGAATTAGCTATGGAAAGCGGGGAGATAGACTTTGATGACTACGAAATGAGGCTTGAGGCTTTAGAAAAAGAAAAAGCTAAGCCAACGCCTACTGCTACAAAGAAACAAGTTGCTGAACCTAAGACATCTGGAGAAGAGGATTCTATAAAAGAAACAATAGATAAAAACAAAGGCAGCATTGCGTCTGACAAAGTTCAGAATATATATAACGAGAAAGGTGTAGACGGAGCTTTTGATATAATAAAACTGTTCCGTCCTATAACAATGAAAATTGTTAACAAAAGAAAAGATGCTCCTGGTTTTGACGAAGAACTTTTAAGAGACGAAATAGAAACAGGTGATGGTGGATTAATGTCTTTGATAAAAACATATAAGCCATCTTCTGGTACACCATTAGCTGCTTATATAAATAAAAACCTTCCATTAAGGGCTATTGCCGCTTCAAAAAGAATACTTGATCAAGAGTTTTTTAAAGACTCAAGTGAGGAGAAAGGATTAGCAGCAACAGAAACTGCAGATCAAACAATGACAGTTCAAGTAGCTGAAAAACCAAAGTATGCTAATGCTATAGAATCTGGCGTGTTAGAAAGCGATGTGCTTAATAACATAAAATCAAAAGCTTTATTGGCTATTAGAACAATGAAGTCTAGGATTGATGAAAAAACATCGAAGAATAGAACTGTATCTCCTGTAATATCTGAGATATTGACTGAGATGGGATCTTTAGCTGATATAGATATAAAGACAGCTCTTGGTGGTAAAGCGGACGGTGTTCTTAGAAAGAATTTATTAAGAAACAAACGTTACATTTTAGAAAACATGACCACAACATGGTTAATGGGGAAAGATAATGGCACGTCTGTTGCTGGTGGTATACCTCAAGCAATACAAAAAAAGGTAGGTGGTCAATGGCTATCATACCCAGCTTGGGTTGGTAAAAAAATAGATAGAGAATCCGTATCGACTCAGCTTGCTGGTAGAACAGCTGGACATGAGCTTGTTAGAAGGTTGCCGAATGCTTTTAATAATGTATCAAATGAAGACTTTCTAGATCAATTTTTAGATCCTAATGGAAATCCTATTAGAGGTAGAAAAGAGTCATTATCTAAAGCAATGGCTGAAGAAATATCTTTAGACATTATAAATGATGACTTTGCAAATGAAGGTAAATTATTTGAAGCCTTTGCCGCAAAGCAAGGTGATGTTGACGCTTCTATAGTTAGAGACATTGCTCAAGAATTTTACAAGCAATCAGAGCGTGGTACTACTAAGCTTTCCAAATCAATGGATGCCAAAACCCATGCTTTAGTCCGCGATCGTAGTCCATTATTTATAGATAATCTTAAATCTAATAATTGGGATATAGCTAAAGCTATTAGCAATACATGGAGCGATGAAGAGCTTGGAGAAAAAATCAATCTAAATAAATCTAAACTTACTAATGTTGTAATAAAAGCATTATCTGCGCAGTTCATAGAGAATGAGGATTCTTCTCCTTCGCAAGCAAAAGCTTTAAAAACAATAAGAGAAAATAGCTATAAAATATCTCTTGATGACAATGCCGAAAGCGATTTGATGGGCGCTATTAAAGAAATGATTGATGACAATCTAAATTTTGGTAGATTAAGAAATCCTGATGGAACACTAACAGAAAATGGACAAAAATATTTTGCATTACAAAATGGTACTCTAAAAAATAGAATATCTGCAGCTAAGGCAAGCAACAATTTGTCTGCGGAAGAAAAAATAGCTGTAGTAGATTCATTAATACAAGATTACATAAGCAAGAACTCTATATTATATAGACAAAACAAGGATAAATTCGAAAGGTACTTAAATAATAAGGCATTTTGGAACAACACATTAGACAATGTTTTGTCCGATGAAGAGAAAGAAAGATGGGTACCTGTAAAAGATAATGAAAAATGGTATATAAAACTTAATAATGTAGCCGTAAGCCCATTAAAGTTTGATCCTACAATTATTGAATTAAAAAAAGGAGCTGCTGGTAATATACCGGTTATAAATACACAAGCTACAGAGCACGCAAATCACTTTATAAATACTATAGAAAATTTCAAAACAGAAGGTAATATAATAGGTGGATTAGCTTGGTTGAATGAGCAAAGCAAAGACCTTAGAACATCCTTAGCTTTATTAGCAAAATTCTCTGGTTATGAACCTGGCGTATTAGAAGGTGATAAAATTGTTTGGGAACATAATCCGCCAAGAAAGGAGATTGCTGATATGGCCAGAGAGTATCTTTTAGGGAACATTGGCAAAGATGAATTTATTAAATTTATTAGAGGATCAAAGGTATATGCTGTTTCTACAGACTTTGCTAAAAAGGTTGACGAAAAATTCAAAAGTTCATCTCCTAAAGACGGATTGCGTTATCAACCTGCATTTGATGCCGGGTTTTCAATAATAGATGTGGTTGAGTCAAACGCTAATGATACATCAAAAGCAAGTAAATCTTTAAGTGTAGACTTTAATAAAATATTAGAAGAAACCAGAGGTGTAAAAGCCAACGAGCAATTTTCTGATATTACAGCAAGAGTTATTGGATCTGGCAAAGGTAAATATAGATTCTTTGTTCCGCCATCAGCAGAAGATTTTGCTGGGTTACTTTATGATTTCATGGGTAAAGGTAAAGCAGGTGAAGCTCACGCAAAATTTTTCCAAGACAATCTTATACACCCATATGTTAAAGGTGTTGAGAGAATGGACAATGTTAGAGCAAATATCAAAGAAGGTTACAAAGCATTGAAAGCTGAATATCCCGCTGAATCTAAGAAATTAAAATCTAATGTTGAAGGCAAAGACTTTACTTATGATCAAGCTGTAAGAGTTTATTTATGGCAAACAAATGGTACAGACGTTCCGGGATTGTCAGCAAAAGAGATAACGTCTATGTCAAACACCGTTAAAAAAGACAAAAAGTTAAGAGAGTTTGCAGATAAATTATCTATTGCTTCTGGACAATTGAACGGATGGGTAGAACCTACAGCTTATTGGAACGTTGAATCGATTGTTTCGGACTTGCATAATGCAACAGAAAAGATCGGACGTAGAAATATACTAAAAGATTTTATTAGCAACTCAGATGAGATATTTTCGGCAGAGAATCTTAATAAGATTGAAGCTACTTTAGGTACAAATTACAGAGAAGCTCTTGAAGACTCTTTGTTTAGAATGAAAAATGGTACAAATAGAAGTAGTGGAGATAAATTCTCTAGTGCTTGGATGAACTGGGTAGCAAATGCAAATGGTGTTATTATGTTCTTTAACACAAGATCTGCTATCCTACAGACTATTGCGGCAACCAACTATATTAACTGGTCAGACAATAACGTATTAGCAGCTGGTAAAGCATTTCTTAATCAACCACAATATTGGAAAGACTTTTCAATGATCTTTAATTCTAACAAAATGAAAGAACGTAGAGAAGGATTAAAAGCCGATGTAAACGAAGCCGAACTTGCTAATGCAGTTAGAGGATCTAAGAATAAAGCAAAAGCTGCACTATCATACTTATTAAAAATAGGTTATACACCTACACAAATGGCAGATAGTTTTGCAATTGCAGCAGGAGGCGCTCCATTTTACAGAAATAGAGTTAATACCTATTTAAAACAAGGAATGTCACAAGCTGATGCGGAAAGCAAAGCATTTGAGGATTTTGATAATGCAACTGAAGAATCTCAACAATCATCTGATCCTAGTAAATTGTCTCAACAACAAGCTAGTACAGTTGGTAGATTAGTTTTAGCGTTTGCAAATACTCCGATGCAGTACAACCGATTAATGAAAAAGGCATTTAGGGATTTGATTAACGGCAGAGGGGATGTTAAAACGCATGTTTCAAAAATACTTTATTATGGCGCTGTTCAAAATATAGTGTTCTCTGCTTTACAAAATGCAATGTTTGCTTCATTGTTCGATGATGATGACGAAGAAAAAGATGCAAAAGCGAAAGCAGATAAAGAAAATAAGAAGGTAAACGATTTGCTAAACAGTATGGCTGATACCATATTAAGAGGAGCAGGATTCTACGGAGCAATTGCATCTACAGCTAAAAATGTTGTTCTTAGATATATTGAAGAAGATGAAAAAGGTATAAAAGGAGATCAAACTAAAACATTAGTTGCCGCTGTTGGTATATCACCACCTCTTGGATCTAAAGCACAAAAGTTATATAGCGCAATGCAAACCAAAAAATTTGATGCCGATGTAATCGCTAAGCGAGGTTTTGGATTAACCGCTGATGGAAAATTAAATCCTAGCCCTAGTTATGATGTTGCAGGTAAACTTATAGCTGTTGCAACTAACTTTCCTGCTGATAGGGTCGTAGATAAAGTTAACAACGTAGCGGAAGCACTTGATGCAAGAAACAAAACTTGGCAAAGGATTGCTCTTGGTCTTGGATGGAATAGCTATAGTGTTAGTGTTGTTAATGAAGAAGACGACCTTATAAAAGCAGAAGCAAAAGCCGTTAGAAAAAAAGAGGGTACTGAAAAAGCTAAAGCTACTAGAAAATTAAAATCATTAGCTAAGCAGGAAAAAGAAGTTAGAAAACTAGATAGTATTGCTAATTTACCAGAAGATCAAATAGAAGCATATTATTTGAATGAAGAGATAAAAAAGCAAGAAGAAAAGGTTAGAAAGCTCGATAGTATTGCAAACCTTCCTGAAGATAAAATTGAAGCATATTATGCTGAAAAGGAAAATAAGAAAAGGACAGCCGCTCTTAAGAGAAAAATAAGAAAGCAGATGATGCAATAAATAAATAAAGGGGACCTCATTATGAGAATCCCCTTTGTTATTTGCTATACATAATGCGCTATATGGCATTTATCTATA
>Ga0222712_10001230_pt1 | contig 32533 bp, 25 predicted proteins | sample C33_657DmetaG_FD_165043 | JGI IMG/M metagenome (GOLD analysis project Ga0222712, IMG submission 165043) | Estuarine water microbial communities from San Francisco Bay, California, United States - C33_657D | ecosystem: Environmental > Aquatic > Marine > Unclassified | place: USA: California...
ACCGTTGCGATCATCGACGGACACGCCGACGGTAAGACTTATAGAAATTTACCCGTGTGCGTCACCGTGTGCGACGACGAAATACAAGAGTCATACAAGTATCACATGGAGATGTGGAAGAACATTTCTAACGGCGAGGTAGACGAGTTCGGAGACGGCGTCACGTTGTACGATCACATCGTCAACAAAGACAGCGTAATCTTCATAGACGGCGGCTCGGCGATACAAGCAAGCGTCGGGCTGCAGTGTCACGGTGACGGAAACGTGCTCAAATGCGCTCTGCACTTACTCGCGAACGTCAAGAACCTCAAAGTGCCCGGGTTTCCAGACGGACTGTTTTGGTCGATACAGGGATCGCGAACCGAAGCTGAGTTTGAAGAGCGCTTGCAAAGTTGTCAGAATGACTTCCCACGCATCGCCCGATTCTTACGGGGTAAGCCCCCGCAAGAGTGGACAGTTTGGGGTTGGATCGCGAGAGATGCCGTGACGTACGGACGTAAAACCAGTAATCCAGTCGAACAAATTCATTCGACTCAACTCGACATGCGGCACTGGAGCCCGCTCGCATTTGTTGAAGAGTATCTTGCTAACGCCGCAGCGCTCACCGATGAGCTGCGCAAGACCGCTCGCGTGCTAGAACAGCGACTCATATCCGGCGAGACTCCCTTCACCGCACACGTCACACGGTGCCTTAACACCGTGCGAGCCACGGCAAATCACCGACTTACAGAAGTCATCCCCGTTCCCAACGAGGACGGTACTCCTGCTCCTGTCTGGCAAGTCCTCGAGGCGCACGATGCGAGCGCATCTGTGGCGGGCACGCGTGCTCACCACGTGAACGCGCTGGAACGCACTTGCACATGTAAGGGTCGTGCCGTAAATGGCTACGCCTGCGAACACGAATACGCGGTGTACAATCTTGCAGCTCAGAACGATGAGCTCCGCGTTCTGGCCATGGATGACTTCGCAAGCTGGGCTGCGCAGCCTTGCATGCATTCCCAAACTTTCATCGACGCTGTTCGGAGCGCGAGGGTACTCCTTCCGGCGGCTACGAACGTACAGGTGGATGAAACACGCCGGCCTCCGGGTCGTTTGCAAGGCGCAACCCAGCGTAGTCACGAACGCGTGCGCCGGCGCATCTCCAGCCTTGGGCCTGGGGGAGCACGCACGATCACCGCGCGCTCTCAAACACACTCAAGCGCGCGCCCGAGCGCGAACGACGTGTAACACGAACGAACACGAACCTCACATCGCGAGCGCTCCTGGGCCTGTTCTTGCTCGCGACGGCGCGTTCTGGCGCAAAACGTTCGACGTGCCAAGGCGTGACGCGAGCTCGCTCCATCGATCGCCTAAAACGCCCGAAACTGGCCCAAAAATCGCCAAGGGTGTCCATCGGTCCGATCGTCCGTCCGTCCGCCTCGCTCACGTCGACCGCGCCGTTGACGCGCGCGTGCGTGCGATCGTCCCCCTTCTTGGATGGTGCGACGAGTCGTTGACTCGACATCGACGTCCCTCCTCGCGCGCGCGCGCCGCGCGTCGACGTCGAAGTCGTCGCCGATTGCGTCGATTGCGTCGTCCATAGTGTTCGTCTTACATACACTACGTCACACCCGTCCGACGGTCGTGACATATGCGACGCGTTTTCCCGATGGTCGGTGCGACGCGTTTTCGCCCGTTCGCGCGACCGCGCGTCACGGCGCGCGTCACTTCGCCTCGAACGGTGACGACGCGCGCGCGAGAGCGAGAGCGATCGTCCAAGGTCGTCTACATAACCGTCATCAGCGCGAGCGCGCGGGAAACAAAGAGAGAGAAAAACGACCGTCGCCGAGGAACGGCGGGGAAAGGGGGCGATCGCGTCGGTCGACTCGGCACCGCGCTCGTTGCAATCGGAGAAGACAACGCGCCGAGGGAAGACGACGAAGGACGCGGGGACGATGCGATACGAATTAAATTTCATGGAAGATAAAGAACCAGGGCAGACTGGCAAGCGCGCTTCGAAATCGAGCGATGAAGAGACGTACGAAGGGGTGGATGTGACGCAGCAACGGGACACCCGCGGACGAGCGACGAGAGGGAACAATCCCGTGGTCGTCGTCGTCGGTCAAGAGTACGAATCGACGAGGGAAGGTAATACAGATCGAGATGATGCCGCGCTGGCACAAAAGAAGAAGGCGTTGAGAGAAAAAGAACGATTGAGAAGTTTGCAACGACGCATGGCGCAGACGGAGCAGCAACGGCTTTCTGAGCGAGAACGCTCGCGTAGACGTCGATTGTCCATGACTGCGGAGCAAAAGAAGGCGGCTGCGGAAGCCAAGATGCGCCGACGTGTGACGATGCGTCAAGCGAAGGAGGCTTTCGCGGCGGCAACCGTCTTGGCCATGAACCTTCACAGCGAAAACGCGTAGACTCCGACGCGCTCATCCACACTCGTGCGCTCGTAAAGGCGGCGTCGAGGGACGCGCTCGTGGCGTACGCGAGGCTTAGATTTCCACCAAAAGGTTTGCAAAACAAGGTCACCGCACATGAAATTTGTGAACGAAATTCAGTACGATGCTAGGGCAACGCCTTTTTACCCTGTAATACAGACAACTAACTCTTTTTTCAATCCAACACTACGCAACGTCAAAGTCGTTCTCGACGCGACTCATCCCACGTTCACCGCGACTAAGAGTTCGTTTTTTCTTGGCTTCAACGAATACAGCGGTCCGAACGTGTTCAATCGAAACGATCCGTCGTTCGCGGCGCTGAGTCCATCCTCCGCGAGCGCTTTGACAACCGTCGCTCGATAATAATTCGCAACCTCGGGCGTCGCCACGCCTTCGAATTCAATCGCCGCCACGAGGTCACCACCAACGGCGACTATTTTCACATCGCTCGCCTCGAGCGGCGACGCTATGCTCTCTTTTGCCCGTCGTCCTAAAAGCGCTAATTCCATCGTCTTCCCGCTCGCCGCGTATCTCGTCGTCAGCGGTTGCGTCGGCGCGTACACCGCTTTTTCATCGTTCGCCCCTTCTATGTACTCCATCAGCGTCGCTATGCCTCGTTCTCGGGTGTCGTACGACGTCGCGCACGCAAAGTACGCGCCGTACACGCGAAGTTCATACGTTTTCGTCTTTCGCACCACGTCATACGGGATGTCGTACGGCGTTTGGTTCGCCCTCGCTTTCGCCGAACCTCGTTCGACGCGCCGAAGCGAACGCGAACGACGATCGCTCGCGATGCGAATGACGCGCGCGTTCGACGCGCGCGCGGACATCGAACGTCGAGGCAGAGCGAATGAATGTGACGACGTCGCGTGAAGGTGACGACGAACGAATGACTGATGACGACGTCGCGAGCGCGCGAGTGAGGACGTCATTCACGCGAGCGCACGACGCGATGGCGGCGAACGGGAGAGGATTGGAAATGACAACCAACGCGCGCGCGCGCGAACGGGCGAGCGTTGGGGAACGCGCGGGAATACGGAGGGAGTGGAGAAGGATAGAGAGGCCGCCGCCGTCGCGCGACGCGCGGGCGGGCGCGGGGAAACGCGGAGGAGACGTCTACGTGAACGGACGACCGGAAACGTTCGATTCGAAAGATAAAGAATCCGTGCTTTCGGCGCAGAATTTGAGGAAGACGTACGACGGGGAGCGGTATCAGTTTCTAAACTTGGAAGTGGCGCTGAGCGAAGGGCAAAAAGTAGCCGTCGTCGGGCCAAACGGGTCGGGGAAATCGACGCTGTTACAATGCCTCGGTGGACGCGAGATCGGGTTGGAAGATGGAGAAGTGTGGCGACGTAAAAACTTGCGCGTGTGCTTCGTCGATCAAGAACCTGTGTTTGATCCCGAGCTCAACGTGTTGGAGGCGTTGTACGCGAGCGATACGCCCGTGATGCGAGCGTTGAGAAAGTATGACGCAGTCGTCGCGGCGACAGCGCGAGGAGAGGTAAATGACCGCGCGATGAGCGAAGCGTTGGCGGAAATGGATGCGTTAGGGGCGTGGGACTTGGAAGAAAAGACGCAAATTGCTATGAAGAAGCTCGGATGCGACGCGTTCATCGAAAACAAGATGGGAGAGTTATCCGGAGGCCAGCGCAAGCGGGTCGCGCTCGCTGCCGCGCTCGTGGAGACGCCAGATTTGATTATTTTAGATGAACCGACGAATCACTTGTCGGTAGAAGGCGTCGAATGGTTAGAGGAGCAGCTTCAGGCGCCAAAGCTTACTGTTTTATTAGTCAGCCACGACAGAATGTTCATCGACAATGTGTGCGCAGACATAATCGAGCTCGATGGTAAAGGCGGCTCTTATCGTCATCGCGGCGGCTATTCCGCATTTTTGGAGCAGCGCGCAGAGCGCTGGACGACCGAGGCGTCGCAGTTGCAAGCGGCGAAGAATGTATTTAAAAAGGAGCAAGAATGGATGCGTCGTATGCCGAAGGCGCGCGGGACAAAAGAAAAGGCACGCATCGAGCGATTTTCTTCGTTAACTGAGCGAGTTAATTACAAAGGCACGAAAACAAAGTCAATTGAACTCGGCGAAGTCTCGTCCTCGAGAATGGGAAGCGTTGTCGTCGAATTTGATGACGCTCAGTTAAAGTTTGGAGAAAAGAAGATTTTGGATGGATTTAGCTATGCATTCAACAAGGGTGAGAAGATTGGTTTGGTCGGGCCCAACGGTGCGGGCAAGACCACGCTCATTCGAACTATCTTGGGCGAGATTCCGCTCGATGCGGGTTGGGTGTCTGTCGGGGAGACGGTTTCGTTTGGGTACTACAGCCAAATGGTGAATTTTAAAGACCCGACGATGCGTGTTGTCGATTACGTCAAGGAGATCGAAGGTGAAGCGAAAGATCTAATAGGCGGATTTGCTGGTCAGAGGTTGAGCGTTTACACCTTATTAGAACGTTTCAATTTCACTGACGGTCGACAAGCCGTACAGATCGGCTCTCTAAGTGGCGGCGAGCAAAGGCGGCTTCAAATGCTCACCGTTCTTGCACTTTGTCCAAACTTTCTCATCCTTGACGAACCCACGAACGATCTGGATTTGGACACAATCGAATCGTTGGAGGACATGCTCTCAAATTTTGATGGCTGCGTTTTGATCGTCAGTCATGACCGGCAGTTTGTGAATAACCTCGCTGACCACATCTTTGTCTTTGATGGTAAAGGTGGCATCAGCGATTGGTCTGGCACTTACTCGGAGCTCCGCGACTTTACCAAGGCTCAAGCTTCAGAGAATACAGATGCTCGCAAAGTGGACAGTTCTCTCAAGGTGGTGATGACAGAAGAGGACAAGGCGGCAGCGAAGGAGGCGGAGAAGCAGAAGCGAGAGCTTCTTCGTGAGGCACACAACGCGCCCGGTATCATCAAGAAGATTGAGCAATCGCTCGAGATTTTAGATAAAGAAATCACGGCGTTCGATACCGAACTTTTCAAGGCGGGCTCAGATGTTCAAAAAGCGTTGAAGATCCAAGAGAAGAAGGACGCCAAGGTGGCCAAGCAAGAGCTCTATTACGCTGAATGGGAGCGCCTTGAAGCGGTCATGGCAAAAGCTGAGGAAATCAAAGCCAATGAGGAAGCGGGGGTGTCCTAAAAGCTAATTTGTCAATTCATACAGGCAACTATTCTTTCTATTCTAATCATTCTATTTCACCCCAGCGCGCACCGCAGCACCTCATTCTGCTTTCGCTTCGTTCTTGGGCCCAAACGCTGCTTCCCTTGCGTAGTGTCGAGCCCCTTCGAACCCCTCCCGTCGCTTCTCTTCAATCAGCGCCGACGGATCGATACTCGGTGCAAAATGTACGTATCGTATCATACGTGCACGTATGAATATGCGTTCGAGCGTGGTCTTCTGCCCTTCTGGAGTCACGCGAATAGCATTCACGAGCGTACAGTGCATGTCATCGTCACAAAATTCCAGCTGACCTCGAATAGCGATATCGTCGCGGCATTCGATGACAACCGTGGTACCCACCAGTGCTTGTATGAAGCATACGAGGGACTTCTCGTTCCTCGATGGCATTCAGGTGACAGAGAGGCTCGTTGTGCCAACGTCGCTGCACTTTCAACCGCTGAGAGCACTTCGCTCTCCCAGATTTCATTCGGAGTTATGATCTACATGCAGAACAAGTATGACAACGCAAACAATTACAATAATAACTTCATCAGCTTTTGTGTTTAGTCACTGCTTCAGCTTAGGATCGAGAAGAGCGATTAATGTGACTTTAGCGTTGCCTACATGAATGCGAATTTCATCCTGTGTTAGAGCTTGCCCAATATTGATGTACACCAACGAATTTAAGATCAGCCGAATGACGCTTGGAACAGCTTTGAAAGAAAGAGTTGTGCTTCCAGTACCATCACCTGTGATAAATGGATTCTCACACAGCGCTAGAGCGGTGAGATTGGAGATCGCAAGCAAATTTGCGCGCTCTGAGTGGATATCGACGCGCAAAGCGTACGCATCAAAATCGCTTGCATACACGTAGAACGTGCCGAGAACAGCTCTTTCAAGATATTTAGATTGAAATACTGTTCGATTCACGGTTAAATATATAGCGTCGATCTCATTCGCTACTTCAATAGTGATTGTTGCTTGTTTTGACGATCGCTTACCACACTTTGATATGTACGTCAGATGACTGACATCTAGCGGCCAAGGTGGACTTTCCGGTCCTTGGTATCCTTCACGCGCGTTGAAATAGTCTACAAACGGTACCACGACGACATTTAGGCATGCTCGGTGCGCTGCCTGAAGGATTGAATATGGCGAGCACGTCGGCCGAATCCCACACGACTGTCCTTGGATGGCTTCTCCAACAGGCATTCTTCGTCCATCCTCAAAGAATAGCGCCATGAAATTGGGATTTTGTTCAATGATAAATTCCAATTCGTCTGACGCGCGGTCTGTATCTATCGCTTGGAGGGTGATCGTGGTTACCTTGTCCTCGGTCATTGTCAGACTTGAATCGCATGCCAATATTCCTTTGTAGACATCGAGCGAAAAGCGAAAGCGCGGTGACTGCAAAACGTCAGCGACTTGAAACTGAACGCTATCGTTGTATTTTGCAATGTCTTCACTCCGCAAATTTTCAACATCCCAAGCCCTGGAATCGGTCGCATTGTAGCACATATCTGATGCAAGTATGACATCGCCGACGCGACGTCTTTGGCCACTCATGCATTCATGCAAGATACCGTAAGCGGGCTCTTGACGTAAAACGAGCTTAGAATCGACATTTAAATCGCAAGTGTTCTCGTCGGCGTCGCACCAATCATCGAGTTGATTGCTGTTGATTGCTATTTGCCCCGACACGCCAAAAACAGCGGTTTGCATCATAAAATTGCCGCCACCAGCGTTGAGAGCGATGACTTTGGCGATGACATGGATGTTGATTACGCCTGCAAAAACTGCTCTAGTGCCGTTAGAATCAACAGGGACGAATTCAATGACGTCGAACGCCTCAGCATCGTCCGAAGCCGACCTCTTCGACCAGGCGTTTGCTGGCGGCGCATATGTAAACGAAAGATTTCCTGCTGGTAATCTGTGCGGCACGGCCATTATGTCAACGCGAGAGTTCACTTCTCTTACCTTCCCTTTTTGTGGCAACCGCGTGAGCTCAATAAACATGTCTTGCGTGCCGCTCTTGATATCGCCTTCAACATCGATGTCTCGTACACCACACATAATTTCCGCACTCTCATCCTGGCTCGCGTCGTAATCAATCGTCCTAGGCCATGGCTGCGGAGGATTACTCGCGAGCCCTACTGCATGAATGGCAGCGACATCTGCGTCGTCCAGCGCCGTGGGGTAGACTGCGATGACGTAAACGTCACCAATCCACCAGGCGTCGGTGGTTTCACTCGAATGACCGCCGATGTGTACGCGCAGTCCCGCATCCAAAGTATCTGTGGCTAAAATCACTGTTGCCGTTCCGCGGCGAACAAATTTTCCATTCAAATAAAACAGAACACCACCATCGCGATCAATGGATGCGATAAAGTGCGTCGATCCGTGCCCAAAGTCAAACTTTTCTCGCACCCAATTCGCTTTAAACATCACCCACCCGTTGCTCGCTCGTGACACGGTCACCACGGCTTCATCGTTGTCCTCTGACCCATCGATCTCGATGCGAAATATTGGTACCTCAAACTCGCTACCCTGCATCGCTTGGTCGTCAGAATCGAACCATATTTCGATCGATAACTCCCCTCGAGCCACTGTCGCTCGCAGCGCCTCGCTCGCCTCCTCGCTCGTCTCCTCCACAATTTCATTCGTTTTCCTCCCTCGTCCGATGCGCACCGCATTGACGTCATTCGCGCACATCTCCGCCATCGTTCGCATCGCGCTCGCCCCAATCCCTGCGCTTTCCGCGATCATCGTTCCAAATCGCGCGCAAGCGTACGCGTCGCCCGCGTACGCTCGCGTCGCTCGCGCTCGCCCCCCCAACTCGTCTCCGTATGCCTCGCCGTTCTCCCGTTTCACCCAAAGCGTCAGGCACATCGAAATCCACGCCATCGTCCGTGTCGTCATTCGCGCGCGTTTCCACGCTCGTCGTCGCGTTTTCACCCGCGTCATCGCGCGCGGTCAACGTCGCGCGTGTCGTGCACTACGGGATACGAACCGTCACTCACGTCGTCCTCGCTGCAACGCGAACTCCGCCCGCGAGCGACGCGTCGTCGAAGTCGCTTCACCGCACGACGCGCGCGCGCGCGCATCGAATGCGCGACTCGACGTCCGTGCGTTCGAACGAGCAGTCGTCCTCACCGGACACCGAATCGTGGTCGTTGACGGTGATCATCCCAGCGCTGAACGAAGTCCAACGCATCGAGCGCGCGATCGCGAGCGCGAAGAACACGACGAATGAGGCGCGAATAATCGTCGTCGACGGTGGGTCGAGCGATGGCACGCCGAAAGCGGCGAAACGAACGGGGGTGGACGTCGTGCGAGGCGCACGAGGACGCGCGGTGCAGATGAACATGGGCGCGAGAAGAGCCGCGAGCGAGTACTTGGTGTTTCTGCACGCGGACTGCGCGTTACCAGCCAAATACGGGGAAATCATAGCGAACGAGTTCACGAAGAGACGAGGGAAAAGAGGGACAAATCCAGAATGGGGCGCGTTCGCGTTCAAGTTGAGCCGAGAAGAGAATGCGGAGAGCGACGTTGGGACGAATCTGCGGAGGCGAGCGGTGGAGATCGGCACGAATCTGCGTTGCGCGGTGTTTGGCACGCCCTACGGTGATCAGGGGTTGGTGATTAAGCGAGAGACGTTCACCGCCTTGGGTGGTTTTGATGAGATGCCGTTCATGGAGGACTACGCGATGGTGAAAAAGTTGCGCGCGCGCAGCGCGCCCGTGCTTCTCTCCGCTCCGGTAATCGCGAGCGCGCGGCGATGGGACAGTCGCGGGTTCGTCAGGGTGACGCTCGTTAATCAGTTGATTATTTTAGGGTACCACTGCGGGGTAGCGATTGAAAAGCTCGCCGATTTGTATCGAAAGCTGTAATTTTAATGTAGATGAGACTTTGACTTGCTTTTGCACGGCCTAATTTTTTGTAATATCTGCCTGACATAACCATTGTTTACATGTCGTCGTCGTCATCGTCGCCGTCCGAGTCCTCATCGCTGTCATTTAATGCCGCGAGCTGGCGCTTCAGCTCTTCCTCCTCAGCCGACAAGGTTTCTTTCATCGCGTGCAACTTTTGCACATCCTTCGATTTAGCTGCCGCGTGCACCATCGACGCCGTCGGCGTACCGAGCAACACGGGTGACGGCGCCATAGCCGCGCCTGCACTCATAGCCTGAAGTTGATTGATGTCAACCATACCCTCTTGAATCTTGAATTCTCTCTCAGAGAAGCTCGAGATGTCGGCCCATTCAAAAGATTCGTTGGGCGTGTTGATGTCGTACGTCAAGCAGTGCAACTTTGTCTGCGGATTGTAATCGGTAATGATGCAATCGAACCAACCCCCTTCACTCGGCCAAAATCTCTTTACTTTTTTGCAAATGTACTCATTCACGCCCATCTGTGCCAACGCCGCGGGTGTGATCTTTGGCGCTCGGACGTTTGCGCTTCGTTGCGGTTTCGTCTTCGTCGCCGATATCGGTTTTGTCGCTTCGACGCGTTGTCTCTTTGTCTCCTGTCCTTCTCTAAAGTCAACGTACGATGTTCTCATTCTTTGCACACTCTCGTCCGCATCGAGTTGTTCTCGAAACCTCATGTGTTCATCCGCGCTGATGTTTAATTCCACGCGCAATCTTCCCAAGAATTCCTCGCGCTCCCACGTCAACCCGCTCACCGCCATGGCTTTCATGATCGCCCCGTACGCATTCGTCTCTAGTTTTCGAATCGAGCTCCCGACTGACATCGCGAACGTCGTCCGTCGACGTTCGGCGACGTCGAACGTCGCTCGACGTCGCGTTCGTCGCGACGCGCGATCGAACGGGCGTCTCGCGCGCGTCCCGTGGATGTTCCGTTCTTGATTCGCGACTCGTCATCGTCGACGTCGTCGGGGGGACACGAGACGACGGTGACGAGTCGCGAATCAAGAACGTCGTGCGTCGTGCGTCGTCGATCAAACACCGATGGAGCACCGACGGACCGACCGACCGACCGACCGACCGACCGACCGCGCGTCCCGCGACGCCCATCGCGCGCCTCGCGCGCGTCCATCGCGCCTCTGATCGACGCCTCGCTCGGGATGGTGCGTACGAGCGCGCGAAAGAAGAGGATGAATGAACGCCTTCGCGAACGCGTCGTCGTCGCGGGCGAACGCGTCGTCGTCGCGGGCGACGAGCGACGCATCGCGCGCGACGAGCGAGGGGTGCTGGAGGCATGCACAGACCCTAAACGCGCCACGCGCCGATCGCGGGTGATGAGGGCGATCGCGATGGTTTCGGGCGAACGAGTTCGCGCGCGGCGAACGCGAAGGCGAAGGAGTGGAGGGAAATGTGCGGAGGGTTGTGCGCGCGCGAACGAGGGCGAACGCGAGGGCGAACGCGCGGTCGAGGCGTACGAGCGGTCGGGGCGGACGCGGCGATGACCCTAAATGGCGCGCCGCTCGAGGGTTACCACGCGTCGTTCGCTTGAGAAATACTGACCGTCGTCGCGTTTGCGATCGCAGCCGACTGTGCCGGAATCCGTGTTGAAAAAACGCACCCGCGACGCGCAATGGGCGGAGCAAAAGTTGGCGGCGGCGGCGCAAGCCAAAGCATCCGGGGAGAAGAAGCGCGAGGAAATCTTCAAGCGCGCGGAGAAATACGTGAAGGAGTACCGCGACCAGGTGAGTGAGACAAAGGAGGAATGCGAATCGATGCGACAAAGGAGGAATGCGAATCGAAACGACGGCATTCATGAGGCCAGCGCGTGGTGCGGCAAACGAGCGACTGACGCATGAGTTTGTTTGAACGCGACGTAGGAATCGGATCTCGTGCGCCTCAAGCGTGAAGCGCGCGCCAAGGGTGGTTTCTATGTGGAACCCGAAAACAAGCTCCTGTTCGTGATGCGCCTTCGTGGTTTGAACGACCTTCACCCGAAGACGAAGAAGATTATGCAACTCTTGCGTTTGCGCCAAATCCACAATGGCATCTTCTTGAAGGCGAACAAGGCGACGCTCAACCAGCTCCGCAAGGTTGAACCGTACGTCATGTTTGGTTACCCGAACTTGAAGAGCGTTAGAGAGCTCATCTACAAGCGTGGTTATGGTAAGGTGAACAAGCAACGCATCGCGCTCACGGATAACGCGGTGATCGAGAAGGCGCTTGGCGCTAAGGGAATCATTTGCATCGAAGACTTGATTCACGAAATCTACACGTGCGGCCCGCACTTCAAGGAGTGCTCTAACTTCTTGTGGCCCATCAAGCTCTCCGCCCCGAACGGCGGCATGACGCAAAAGAAGAAGCACTACATGGAAGGTGGTATGGCCGGCAACCGCGAAGACAAGATCAACGCGCTCATTCGCCGTATGAACTAAGGTTTTAGTGTCTGGAAAAAGTGTCAAAGAATTTGTCGGCCGGTGGCGGAGAAAGGAGGTGTTTGGTGCCCAACTAGTGGGATTGGAATATGTGTAATCATACACACGTTAATTTCGTACATCACTCGCGTCAGTTGTTCTCGAGTTTCGCTCTCGATCGGCGCGTGCTTCCATGCGGTGACTTGCAGCAAAACTGTCGATCTCCAGCCGTCGCTCTCTCGTCGTCGCCCTCACACCGAAGCTCATGGCCCTTCGCGCCGACGTCAACGCCGATGACGATATCGACGGTGATGTCGAGGGAAACCAAAACTGGATACGTTCGCGATCGCCCGTGCCACGCGTGACGTCCCCAGCGATCAGCACCCCGCCACGCTTGAGCGTCCTTGATGGCGCGGAGGACTACAAAAGCGCTCTCACTGCGAGATACTTAGAGGAGCAGCGCGCGACTTCAGAGGATGGCGACGTGCCCCCTAGCGAACACGTATTTAATGAACACGGCGAACGCGTCACAAATGTCGCTGGATCGACAAATGCTTTCGGTCGAGAGGAGGCTGAGGATTACGGGTCGGGGCTGCGGCTACGAGGCTTCGCTCGCGCCGGGGAGTGTCTCGAGTTGAAAGGGTATGACGACAAACGAGAAGGCACGACGCGATGGCAACGCGTGACGCCGCACGGTGGAGTGGAGTTGATCGAACACGCGCGCGGAACGAGATATGTGTGTCAAGATGCGGACATCGGCTGTGCGGTGCGGGCTGTGCGTGGGGGGAATGGCGAGGTCGTGGCGGCGATGACGGAAGATGCGGTGGAAGCCGCAGTCGATCGACAAAAGGAGGAGATTGAAGGAAAAAGGAAAGAATTTGTGCTCGAGGAAGTGCCTCTCGGTCCGTCGAGCGCGGCGTATAAGCTGCACGTGCGAGGGAAGATGCTCGAGGCGGAGGCGTGCGAAGCTGACCCGGCTGACGAGCTGAGCGACGGGAAGGCGAAAGAGGCGCTGAAGTGCTACGTAATTGCGGCAAAAGAACGATTTGTGCCGGCTTACTCGAGCATAGGGCGCATGTATGAACTAGGCATCGGAATGGACTGCGACTATGAACAAGCACGCGGTTGGTATAAGGAGGGCGTCAAGGAAGGTTGTCCAATTTGCGCGAACAACCTCGGGGTTTTAGAGTACTTAGAACTAGGAATCGATGCGAACAAGGAGAGTGCGGCGAGCTACTTCCAAACAGCTGTAGCGCACGGGAATCCAGCAGCGATGAACAATTTGGCATTATGTCATGAAGAAGGTATAGGCGTGCCGCAAAACTTTTACGAGGCGAGAGATTATTACGAAATGGCGGCTCGTGGTGGAATTATGAGCGCGTTCGTGTCGCTTGGGTACTCGCAAATAATCAACGGCGAGCTCGACGAGGCTTTGGATGCATTCAAAGCCGGCCTGAACTGTGGTATTGAAGATGCCGCTGACGGCACAGTTTTGCTTTCTAATTTAAACGCGCCAAAACACGAGGTTATATGCGATCGCGCTGAAGTTTTGGCCAAAGAATTATCTATTGAATCGTTGACGAAAGAGGTGGAAAAGTACGCCGAACTTTCGAGGCGATTGCACGAGATCATCATGATGACTGGGAGCGAGCGTGTCAAGTCGAGAGCAAATCGCTGCATCGATGAAATCTTCCATAGTTGAAAGCTGATGCTGTGGAGAACTAAATTATGTAATAGTATCAAAATCTGTACATAGAACTCTATCGCATGCGGGCTAAAACTATAGCGAATGATTCTACTCCGCCTTGAATGTCGATAAAAACTTCTTACTTTCAGCGAGTTCGCGGCGTCGACGCATGAAGCTCCATTTAAGCTCCGCCCCAAGGAGCTCAACAACACGCGGCAACGCCTCTTCCGCGGCTTTAACGTCTAGAAATGCCAGACGAGTACGCCTGGCTAGAAAATCCACTGCAGTTTGGCAGTATTCTGCACGTGCGGCGTACACAACTTCAGCCTCGATCACTGGATGGTTTGGAATCAAGCGTTTGGACAGGTGCGCATACGCCGCTAAATCCGCAACCACGAGGGCACGATCGCCGTAAGAGTTCGCGAGATGCTTCGCGACAGCTTCGTCGGGTGGACCACCAAATCCTTTGCCACCACGTTGAGCGACTTTGACAAAGAGATCTCTAGTGTATCCGTGTGCACCGACAACGCCAAGTGAAGCTGTGCGACACTTGCCTGCTTCTGCAGCCAACCCGCCGAGCTCGATCGCCTTATCAACGGCTTCTTCAGCCATGCGCCTATAAGTCGTCCATTTCCCTCCCGTGACGGTCACCATCCCACCCTTTTCCACGGCGATGACGTGATCTCGAGACATGTTTTCAGTGCTTCCGGCGGATGGGTTTGAGGCGAGCGGACGGATACCGCTCCACACGCTGAGTATATCTGATTTTCGAGTATCCACATTCAAATATGGCGCGATAGAGTCTAAAATGAACTCCACCTCATCCGTAGTAGCTTGTGGTGTCATCGTCACATCGCACTTCTTATCTGTCGTTCCGGCGATACAGGCGCCGAGCCACGGGAGTAAAAATACAACGCGACCATCCTTTGTTTTAGGCACGATGAGCCCCATACCGTTCGGACAGTAGTACGCCGGGAGTGTTATGTGAGCTCCAGCAGAGGGCATCATGATTCCCTTCGCGTTTTCGTCAGACATTTTGCGTACGTCATCCGTGAACGGTCCGCTAGCGTTGATAATAGTCTTGGCGTAAACGTCAAACTCGTTTCCGTTTAGCATATCGCGCGCACGAACACCAATGACGCGTTCGCCGTCCTTGTGAAACTTAATCACTCGAGTGTGATTCACGACCGTTGCGCCCGCATGCGCTGCCGTACATGCCAAAGCCACGTTGAGCCTTGAATCGTCAAACTGTCCGTCGTAATACACAATTGACCCTTTCAGCGTCTTCTCCCCAACATCCATTCGCTTCTGTGCGAGCTGAGGAAACATCTCCCCGATTCTCTTCGCTCGTGCAAAACTCGACAGCGTCAGCCCTTGCGTCCCCGCCACTAAATCGTACGCCTTCATCCCCACCCAATAATACGGCACCTCCCACCACTCGTAGCACGGCGTCGCGATCGGCAACGCCCTAGTCAAATGCGGCGCATTCTTCAGCAGCGTCTTTCTCTCCATCAGCGCTTCGAACACTAACTTTAACTGCCCTCCGTCGAGCTGAAATACCGCCTTCTCCAGGTATCTCACTCCTCCGTGAACTAACTTTGTCGACCGTCCGCTCGAGCCGGCGCCGAAATCCTCGCCCTCGAGCGCGCACGCGCTCAGCCCTCTCGTGGCCGCGTCCAGGGCGCACCCCGCGCCCGTGGCGCCGCCTCCGATGATCAGTACGTCAAATTTATGTTTCTTTTGCGTCTTCAAGTCGTCCATCATCTGTCGTCGCGTCGGTAAGGGCGTCGACGCCACGCGCCATGGGTCTCGAGGGAGCGTCGAGGGCAGAGATTCATCGTCAACGTCGAGCGAAGGACTTTGAGCGAAGCCGTAGAGCGCGAGAGATGAAGAAACAGCGACAACGACGAGAGAAGACGAAGCGACGACGCGTCGCAAAGACATCGCGCGAGGAGGAGTGAAGATGGATGAAATGGACGTGGACACAGAAGCAAAGCGAGCCGACGAACGCGGACAACCGAGGAGCCGACAAGGATGACACGGGAGATGAGCGCGATTCGGCGCATTTGAATGTAAAAAAACAACAGTGATGAGTGCTAGATGCGAGCGAAGTTCGCGCGAAATCAGCGCTTGAGGGCTTCGAAACGCTTCGAGAGGTCATCGAGGTCGTCCGATTTTGACGAAGCGGAAGTCGCGGCTGCGGGCGGTTCGACTTTGGATTTTGGCACAAACGGCGGCGCGCTCGAAGACATTTGACGTTGTAATGGTGTACCGCCGATACCGGGCGGTGGACCGCGCGCGGGATCGTTCGCGAACGAGGTCTCCTCCGGGACTTCGGGTGATGCGAGTATTTCTTCGACGGCAGCGTTGATTTCGTCGCTGTCGATGTCGTCGTCGCACGTCGCGGACGTTTCCGCTGCCGAGGACGGTCGCCCGCGCGAAATACCCGCGAGCACGGCAGCGGCTTCGCTCGCGGCTTGCGCGCGCTTCGCTGCAGATTCCGCCGCAGCCGCAGCTTCCATCGCGTCCTTGTACACCGTTTGAGTCTCGTCAGTAAGCATCGCCGACGCCACAACCTCTTTCTTCACCTTACTTTTAGCACTTTCCATCTCGTACTCCAACCCATTCAAAGTGGCGATGATTTCCAATCGCGCCACGCACTCCGAATCATCCACGGCGCGCACTTTCAAGCAATCCAAAATCGTCGCGTTCACGCCGCATGCCTTGGCTGTCTTTTCGTCGTCGCATGAATTTGCGAAATCTTTCCCATACTTTCGTCCAAACTGTTGTTTCGCTTGCGCGAGCTCGGGCAAATCTAACGATCGTTTCGCTGCGTACATCACGCTCGCTATGGGTTCGCGCAATTCATCCGGCAACTCTTTCGACTCGCGCACCAACGGCAGGCGCACAATCAACTGCTCGCACAGGATTTCCAGCACCTCAAACGACTTCAACGCGCGTTCGTCCCTCAACACTCCCTCGACGCGCACTCGAGCTTGGGCGTGTTTGTTATTCGACATCAGCTCCACGACGTCGCGAACCAGCGCATCGCGTGCGACGCTCTTTTTATTCTTCAAAAGCTTGATTCGTCCGACGCACAAGCGCAGAGAAGTCTTTGTCTTCGCTTCGTCGTACCCGAAGTTGAGCGCATCCTTGACGTATTCGATCCCAAACACCATGATTGGATGCTTGTATGCTTGGGAGCTGAATACTCGCTCGGTGAGCGATGGAGACGTCCCTTCGGGCGTCGCTTTCTGGCGTCTGGTTGCAGCGTTTGCGACGGGACGCTCGCGTTTTCTCGCGACCTCGATGAACGCCAACCACCCCGTCGCTCTCGCCCTAGCGCGCGCGTCGCGTCGTCAAAATAGCGTTCTGAAATACTCCGCTTCAATCGCCATCTCTTCCGACGATCGCGGCTTTCGATTGTCGTTATCCATTTTCGCGCTCGCGCTCGCTTTGCCCTCTAAAGCGTCGTACACGTCGTCGTTGCGCGCAAAGTCCCCTCGCGTGCGTGGTAACACGTGCACGTGCACGTGCGGCACCGATTGCCCCGCGAGTGGTCCATCTTGTATCGCCAGCGTGCTCGACGACGTGTCGCACGCGCGTTCGACGACGCGCTGGACGACGGCGACGGAGGTCCACAGCTCCGCAATCTCCTCGCTCGTCAAGTCAGTGAACTTGGGGACGACGCGCTTGGGGCACACCAACACGTGACCGCGCACGACGGGCTTTAAGTTCACAATAGCGAATACGTTCGCAGTTTCGTAGAAGATTTGCGTTCGGGGGATGGCGAACGGGCCGAACTCGACGCCGTCGGTTCGCGAAGACATGGCTCTCGTCCGGCGTACGGTCGGTCTCGAACCGCGAAACGCGATCGCGAACGCGTTGAACGAACGCAAGCGAACGACCGTGCGTTGGATCATGCGCAACGCGCGTCGCGCGCGCGATCGCGTCGCGTCGACGTCTGACGCCTCCACATCGCGCCGCGCCGTCAAAAGTCGTCTCGTATCATTACACTTTCCTATCGCCGCCGTCCGCGTTCCCTTGGCCTCACTTGAACATCGTTTCGTAGTACGAAACCGGTTGTCCATTATAATTTGCAAACTCATTATTCACTTCCTCGAATCCATTCAAAAATGTCGTCGCGAACGCGACGCCTCCGATGACCGCGCACGCCACGGCGACGCCGCCGACGCCGCCCAATCCTTTCTTCGCGTACTTATCGCTCGTCGGGCTCTCCGTGTACAGCGTTTTCGGTTCGATGGCGAAGATGTTCCCGCTCGCCGTGTTATCGCTCTCGATGTACCCCGTCGTGCGATCGATCCCGACTTGTTTCTTCGCCATCGTCGCGATCGACGCCCGGGGCCGGGGGCGCGCGCGGGCGTTATCCATTCCATTCGACGACGATTTCGCACTCGCGCGCGAGTTCACGCGCGAACGCGACAGCGTGAGCGTGATCGCGCTCGTCATGATCGCACAGCGCTCGCACGGAGGCGAGCAAACGAATGAGGACGACAGAAAGTGACGTGGTGACGCCCGATGGGGGGGTGGGGCGAACGCAACGTCAGCAAAACCCTACGCGACGACGGAACGGGACGCGGGACGCGTGAAAAACGAGAGTCGAGAGAAAAGGAACGCGAAAGAAAACGATTTTGACGAGAGACGTGGGTGAGAAAAGAATGATGATAGAGACGTCGTTGAGACCACGGATTGGAAATGCACAAAAGCGCGGTGAACACTAGACGCGGCGAGGGTAGCGCACAAAGTTTTCGTCGGCGTCGTCGTCGTCGTCGTCGTCGGCTCGGGCGCCAGATATCTTCGTCGATGACGCGCCGTTGAGCACGCTGGCGTCGTCGACGGAGGTAAGCGAGTCAATCGACTTTGATTTTAGCTTGAGTGGCGCTTTCGCGGCGTCGCGAGCGACGGTTTCTTGGTCGCGCACGAGTTGGTCTTCAAATTTCACGCCGCCGGCGTCCAATTTCACCCCGGTAAGACGCGCCTCGAGCTCGATTTGAGACTGCTTCAGGTCGGAAATCGCCTTGGAGAGCACTTCGAACTGCTTCGAACTTACAGTGTGCAAGCCAGACATGGTGGATTGCCCGTTTAAGAGCTCTGCCTCGAGCGTTTCCAGTTTTTGCGCCACGGCGGCGAGAATCTGCGCGTTCTCCTTGGTCTCCGCTTGTACTTTTCTCAACGGCGGCGACAACTCGCGCCTCGTGAGCCTCAAACGAGTGCCTACTCTAGAAACATCCCGTGCCGTGCGTCTCGAAACTTCTACCACGCTATCATTCGCTTGCTCGAGCATCGCGATGCGCGCCGACACCGAGCTCGGCACCCCGCGCAGCGCCCCCGCCTTGCTTTCGTCCCCGCTCTTCCCTAACCTCCTAAGTAACGTCCCCGCCACGACTGCGGCATAGAGGGGAATATCTCCAAACGTAGAAATTCCCCCTCGCGGCGGCGTGACGACCCCAGCGCGCGATGCCATCGCGACATTTCTCCGTTCCACGTACGCCGCCCGCGCCTTCACGCCAACCGCCGCGGTCAACGCGAAAACCTCTGCCCCGTCCAAAAACGCCTCTCGCACTGACGCCCCATCCCCATCGCTATTCACCACAGATTTAATCTTGTCACCTCCTTTTCCTCGTCCTCGTGCGCGGTCTCGATCGCTATACTCTCCTTCGCCTTCGTCCTCGTTCGCCCGCGCTCGCGTCTCGACGCCTCCGCGTTCTCCTTTTCTTCTATCACCCTTCATCCTTCCCTGAACTCGCCGTGGCGCATCATTCCATCGACGTCGTCGTCCTCCACATCTCCCTTCGCTTTGCTTTTCAACCCGTTCGTGACTCTGGTGCCTCATCGCTCGCCCGCTCGCTCGCGCGCTCGCTCGCGCCGCCCCCATCGAACGCGCCTCCATCACCCCACACACCGCACGATCGCGAAGCGTTTTCGCGTTTGATTCTCTCCCTTCCTCACCACCGTGCTCGCAAAACGCACTGAAGTCGAAGCGCTCGAATCGCAGACCCGACCCGTCGAGTCGCGTGGCGTCACAGTGACGCGCGGTGTGTCAACGCGCGCTCGCCAGGGCAGAGCTTGGCGACCGAAAGGGCGTCATTCCATCGCCCGTGTTCGTCCATCGTTCGTCGTCGAACGAACGCGATAGTGGATCAAAAGACGATGCGACATAAGTGCGACATCTTAAGCGCATCGTCGCGCGCGTTCGCGGCGTCGATCGACGTGAGCGATCGAGGGATACGAATCGATCGCGACTTGAGCTGCGATGATGGGGCGTTGACGTCGCGCGCGGATGCCGTGGAAACATCGGGGCAGACGACGAATGCGCTTTTAGGGAAGTTTCCGAGCGATTGCGTGATTGACGTGACGCAAAGTGGGACGTCAACGCGCGACGTCGCTCTGCGAGTGGCTATCGCCGGGGGCGAACGGGTGATTAAGTTGAGGTGCGCGACGACGGCGGATGCGACGGCGTTGCGCGAGGCGATCGAGAATAAGGCGAACGTGAAGACGAGTGAAAGAGGGAAATATGAGTTAGGAGAGAAAGACAATGAAGGCGACGACGCGCGACGAGCGCTGGTGAGAGATTTACGGGAGGAGAATGCGCTTTTGGGAGAAGCGTTGCGCGCGGCGGAGGAGGCGCTCCGAGCGCGAGACGTCGACGACGCGAATCGTGTGCATCATGTCGATCATCCCGACGTTACGACGTATGAAATAAGGCTTCAAAACATGGCGAAGAGCGTTGAGCACCACGAAGAGCGAAGCGCGCGATTGGCGGAGGATGTTGCGGAACATACGAGGACGTTGGAGAGGTATCGCTCGATTGAGACGGCGCTCGGTCGAGAAAATGATGAGCTTCGACAAGGGTTGGAAAGCATGAAAGCCGCGAGGGATAAGGCGTTGCGACGCGCAGAGGCATCGGAACTCATGGCCGCGCACGCGAAAAACGAAGTCGAGGCGTTGATGAAAAATGGCGATTCACTGAACGCGTCGTCAAATGCGCTGGGCGAGCTTCAGCGCGAATTCGCTGTCGTGGAATCAGCTCGGTTAACGGCGGAGACGCATCTGAATCTTACGCTGGCGCATTTGCGAGCGGCGCGTGAAGAAAACGTCAAGCTCACGGAAGATTTATTGAAGAAGACGAATGAAAGTTTCGAACGAGATGCGCGCATCGACGAACTCGAGCAAAAGCTCGACGTCTGGCACGAGCGCCAAAGCACGACATCAAAGGAGCTCTCGAATGCATTGCAAGACCGCAGCGAGGCTTTCAATCGAGCACAAATGTTCGAGAGCGAGCTCAAGCAAGTCAAGGTTGAAGTAGAACGCCTGATTGGAAGACTTGGTAACGCCGAGCGCGAGGCGCTCGCTGAAAAGGAGGAAACGCGAGCGCAGTGCGCGGTGAGACTGGAGGAGTACGCGACGGAAATGGCCAGACAGACCGCCGCGGCGAGAAACGCAGCTCGAGAAGCTGCGCAACACGCATCATTTTTGCACGAAGCCAACGTCAAGATCCAAGAGCTCGAGTATGAGCTTCATGAAGAGAGGCGCCGACGCGAGGATCTCGAGCGACAGTTCGCCGCGCAGGAATTAGCCAAGCAGACCATCGCTGATTTTACTGCGGATGCCGAAGCGAGCGTGAATCGATCCATGCAAGCGCAACGCGAAGCACATATAGAGCTGCAGCGTGTGCGAATGGAGAAGCAAGGCCTTTCTGGTCAACACTTAGCCGTGCGGCCCGCTTCGACGTCGAAACCGCCCTCAGCGGCGAAACGTGAATCGCCGATACGACGTGACACTGAAGAAGGCTGGCGTCGCCAACTCACTGCCACGCTTGATCTCCACAAAACTCTTCGTGGCACGAGCCCAAGCGTGATCACGCCGTCTTCGGGCGCGAATTGGAGTCGCATCCCGTATCTCTCTGGCGGCGCCGCCTTTACCAAGCGTCGGTCTCCGACCACGGCGAGCGAACGCTTGCGAGAAATTGAAGCCGAGATTTCGATCATCAAATCTAGGCAAACCCCGGTTAAGGCGACGCCCACCAAGGCGGCGCTGGAGGATAAATTTAATCTTCAGCAAGGTCAGCGCGCTACAGTCGCGTTTGAAACCTCAGAAGAAATAGACTAGCGCGTTGTATTTGTATCGCGACCCCGCACAATCGCGCTGATGCCGATCACCGCGACACGCGTCGTTTCCCAACTGTGCCCATCGCGCCATGGCCATCAACGCGTTCGACGACGGCATATGGCAGTTAATGTCTCGTCCTCCTCCTCTCCCCGTTCGTTGATTCCCGAAACGCTTCGAGAGATGTCCGACGACGACGAGTTCATCACCGCCCAGCGCCGGCTCAAAGACTTGGGACAAACCGCGCTGACCAAGGAAGAGCGCGCGCGGCGTCGACGCGCGTTGGATGATCTGGGAGTGCCTTCATTTGAAACCGTCGTCCTCGATCGCGGCGGCGAGGCGCTCGTGAGAAAACCGACCAAGATATTACAAGTGAATATCGGGTTGTTTTGTAACCAGGCGTGCGCGCACTGCCACGTGGAGAGCTCGCCGCTGCGTACGGAAAAGATGACTCACGAAACCGCACTGGCGGTGGTGCGCGTGCTTAAAAACTCCCCTGGGGTGAAGACGCTGGATCTCACCGGAGGAGCACCCGAGATGCACGAGGAGTTTAGGTTTCTCGTGCGCGAGGCGCGCGCGCTCGGCGTGGACGTCATCGATAGGTGTAATTTGACCGTCTTGTACGAAGATGGGCAAGAGGATTTAGCGCAATTTTTGGCTCAAAATAAAGTCAAGGTTGTGGCATCGTTGCCATGCTACAGTGAAGCGAACACTGATAAACAACGAGGGAAAGGGGTATTTGAGCGTTCGATCGCAGCGTTGAAAGACTTGAATGCCGTGGGGTACGGTGTCGCGGGCACCGGTTTGGAGCTCGATTTGATGTATAATCCCGGAGGAGCTTTCTTGCCGCCTGCCCAAGAAAAGCTCGAGATCGCGTACAGGAGCGAGTTACAAAACACGTGGGGGATCACGTTTAGCCGACTGTACACGCTGACGAACATGCCCATAAAACGCTTCGCCGACTACTTGCACCGCGAGGGAAAAATGAGCGATTACATGAACTTATTGGTGCAAAACTTTAACGTCGCGGCTTCGACGGGCGTGATGTGTCGGGACTTAGTGAGTGTGTCTTGGGATGGACGCTTGTTCGACTGCGATTTCAATCAGCAGCTCGACATGCCTTTGCGAAGCGGGAAGACAATTTTTGATTTAGACACTGTCGACGACGTCGTCGGCGAGCACATAGTCGCTGATAATCACTGCTTCGGATGCACCGCAGGGTCGGGCTCGTCGTGCTCAGGAGCAACAATTTAGATAGCAGCTCAATTGTTTTATTATTGCATCACTACTGTACTGTATAGATGTCGGCGGTTGATGCTTTTTATTATTTTTTGTTTGCCTTTTTCGCCGGCGCGACTTCAACTTTTTGGCCTTTCTTGCCAGCGGGCGCGGGTGCGGCGACTTCTACGACTCGCTTATGCGACGCCCAAGAGAGGTAGACGTTCCAAAGCAGCGCCACGACGTTCGCCGCGGCGACTTGCAAGTTCAAAGGAACGAAGCGAAAGTTGAAAAATTGGAATGGAATCCAAATCTGCCAGTTCGCCACGACGGTTGGAACGAAGTCTTGCTTCAGTTTGGGCACGATCTTATCTTGCATGCCTTCGATGGTGAATAACGACGACAAGAAGACGCACATGAACACCGGCGCGAACAAGCCTTGGTCGAGTATTAAACTAATCGCCGCTCCGACGCTTCCTTTGACGGTAACGAGCTTCCCGAGCGCCCCATACCAAAAATGAAGCGCTGGCCCGACGAGCGCGGCGCCGAGGAAAGTAAATATACCCACGCGCCTGTAATCCACTCCCTTGGTCGCGGCATCATCGAACATGAATTGCGCGAACAAATCTCCGAGCGCGTTTATGAACCCGCTCGTGGCGCACTTCGTCGCCAACGGATTCTTCTCCAACGCTCGCAAGTACATCGCCCACGCATTCAACGACTCCCCACTCCCTTCGTTGTTCCCGTTCGATCCCCATCCTCCAGAGTTCCCGTTCGACCCTGAACCGCCGTTTGACCTCGATCCGCCTCCTCCCGCGCCCGCGCCCGCGCCCGCGCCCGCTCCGTCCCCGGCGCGCGCGCGCGTCGTCATCCTCCTCATCTCTCCTCGCCATTCCCTCAATCCCACACACCATCCGCGCACGCCTTCCAACGCATTCATTCCATACTCCTTCCTCTGTGCGTTCATTTCGTGTCCATCCCCCCGGGCGCGCGCGTTCATCGTCCCGCGCGCGTTCATCGTCCCGCGCGCGCGCGCGCGCGCGCCACCCGCGCGCACGCCTTCTATTCCCCTCGCATTCGCCCGCGACGCATTCGCGATCGCGCGCGTGACGACCGATGTGCGAATCATCGCTCTCGATCGATCGCTCTCGATCGATCGCGCGAAAGTTCACGCTCGTGGACGTCGAGCGATGACGGTCGTCTCGGAGACATCCGACGCGATCGAGCGATCGATCGATCGATCGATCGAGTCGTGATGTCGTGATCGATCGATGGATTCGATGGATTCGATGGATTCGATCGATTCGATCGCGTCGCGTGTCGCGTGACGGCGTTCGCACGCGCTTCAGTACGACCGTTGACGACGGCGTGCGCTGTATATCGATCGATGCGATGCGATCGATCGATCGACATCGATCGAGGACGATCGATCGATCGATCGACGACGAACGAAGCTTCGGGGCGACACTGCGCGACGGTGCGGTGAAGACCGAGGAAGGAATGGTGTCGCCGTACGGCAGCGCGCGCGCGCTCGCATCGGCGGCGCGCATCGGAGCCGTCGTCGCGGGCGTCGCCACGGGGGCCGTCGTGAGCGCGTGGTCGTCGAGGACGCGGACGTGAAGGCGAATGAACGCGAACGAGAGGGACGGGAGAGGGATTAGACGAAGAGATCGCGCGCGATTGTGATGGTACATGTGAATTGTTAATGATATTTTATATGCAAACAAACACGCGAATGAACGATCGAGAGATGCAGGGTGACGACGGGCGAGCGCGACGCGTCATTGCGCGAGATCGCGCAAGACCTGCGTCCAGCGGTCGAGCGCGAGGGGGACGTCGAGGGCGGAAAGATCGTCGTGCGATTCTCCACCGTGACGAGCCATTTCGAGAAGCATGAATAGACGCTTGATGGGTACTTCTGAACCCATCAACACTTCGAGCGCTTGACACGCGAGAGGGACGTCAGCGCGAGCAAAGGCGCCGAGGTGCGACAACACCTCGGCGGTTTCGCTCGCGGATAACATGGGAACGTGTAACGAGACGTTGAACGCTTGGTTCAGGCCCATGTCTTCGAAAACCATCGGCAGAGATGTGGTGCCGATGACGAAGAGCTTTCGACCGAGCGGCGGCTGTCGCTTGAGCAACACTAAAAGTGCTTGTAAGACGACGTTGCTAAAACGCGGGCCGATGGAGACATACTCAAGCAAGCGCTCGATATCGTCTAGCACAATCAAAGACACCGGCGATTTGTACGCGTCGTCAAAAAGCTTCGCTAACGCTTGACATTTGGCCACTTCCGAAGAACCGATGAACGCATCGGCGGTGAAAAGTTTCGTGAATGGGAACTGGGATTTGATGGCAATTGTCGCCGCCAAGGCGGTTTTTCCGCTCCCAGCTCCGCCTTCGAGCAAGCACGTCAACATCGGCGTCTTGTCCGAAACTCGAACTTGTTCCACTAACGACTGAAGCGTGGATACGAGCTTGGTGTACTTTGTTCCATAGGAAATCATCCCATTCAACAAGCAGCGCTCGAATAAATCTGTCGACGCCCCAAACGCTGACTTCACCTCGAGCAACGCCATTTCGAAATCATCCATCGTGACTTTGATGTTTTCTTCCTCAATAGGTGCTCCAATATCATTCATATCGACTTGTCTCGTCAACGCAAACGAAACCGCAGATTTCACTAAACCTTCGATTTCGGCGCCGCTAAAGTTTCCGGTTCGTTTCGCCAACTCGACAACGTCCACATCGCCGCCGAGAAATTCATTCTCACTCATTTTATTCGAGTGGATTTTTAAGATCTGCACTCGTCCGGCTTCATCCGGCAATCCAATTTCTATATGTACCTCTAAACGCCCTGGACGCAAGACCGCTTCGTCGAGCATATCTTTTCTGTTCGTCATACCGATTAACAAAATATTGTTCAGCGCGTCAACGCCGTCAATCTTCGTAAGAAGCTGGTTCACTATGGAGTCATGCACTCCAGTTCCGCTCGAGACACTTCCTCTCGCCTTACATATGGCGTCGATTTCGTCGAAAATGATGATGTGCAACTCGCTGTCGTCGCCGCGCGCCTTGTACTCGGCTTCGGCGTCGGCGAACAACGCGCGAACATTCTCCTCAGATTGTCCAACGTATTTAGACATCACCTCCGGACCGTTGACGATCTTAGGTTCTTTGCCATTCAGCATTTTCCCAATCTGTCTCGCGATCAAAGTCTTACCCGTACCCGGGGGGCCGTGGAGCAACATACCCTTGACGTGCTTGATCCCGAGACGTTGCACCACGCTTTGCGGGAATATGCGCGAGCTAAACGCGCGTCTAAAAATGTCCTCAAACTGCTTATCCAGACCCCCAATACCGAGCTTTGAGAAGCTAAAATCTTTGCTCTTGAACAACGCGGTATTCATCACCGTCGCTTTCTGCCCGGCAATTTTAATCCCACTATTCGCCGCCGCATCGTAAATCACCGCCGTGCTCGTCGTAAACATCCCTCGCAACGTCGTCACCCCTTCTCTCGAGCCATCCACCATCAAATGATTCAATGTCACTAAATAATTCTGTCCGCAATATTCCACCGCGAGTTTTTGTCCAATCGTCATCACTTGTGCGTTAAACGTCCGATGAAAAATCGTCGTCATCTCATCCGCGTTCACCGTCTCGTGCTCGCCTCTCGCCAATAACGTCGCCCCATGCGACGCTCGCGTGAACTCTAACTCCACCGTCACCCCCGCACACGCGAACTCCGCGCTCGGTGGATCGTATCGTCGCACTTTGATCCCATCCCCCGTGCTCACGCGTAATTGTTTCCGTTGCACGCCGTTCAACGCCACGCACCCCGGCGCGACGTCCTCGTGCGGCTTCACCGCGAACACGCATTCGCCAATCTCCACGAACGCCCCAACATCTCTTGCATCGCTCGAAGACATGAACGCCGCATTCGTCAGCGCCAATTCCTGTCACGCGCGACGTTCGCGTCGCTCGCGCGCCGAGCGTCAGTCGCGTCTCGGTCGCCCTTTCGCGTCTCCGCCTCGCTCGACGCGTGCGCATCGTCGTTCGTTTTTTCTCCGTCCTCGCGCGCGCACCTGACTCGGGCAATTCGATACTTTCATCGCGCTCGACATCGCAGTTCGCGATCGCGCGCGAGCGACGGCGTGAAGTGATGATGTGACGAGCGCGCGACGAGTGAAGCTCAACCCGAGGTCGAGTCGATCGTCGATCGTCGAATCGATGCGTCACATCGCGCGCGCGAATGTCGCGCGAGTTCAACAGAGGTGCGACATCGACATCGCAAGCGACATCGTGGACGACGTCGACGTCGACATCGCAAGCGACGTCGACGATCGCGAGGGAAAACCAATCGGTTGGTGAGGCGAGCGAGACGCGCGCGGACGGAGGCGGGCGCGCGACGCGGGAACGCGTGCGACATCGCTCGACGTGCGCGGGCGATCCCGTGCGAGCGCTCGTCACGGGGTGGACTATTTTGTTGTGTTGTCAAGAACCGAATAGAAAATCGCAAACGTGAGGACGGTGGGAAAGTTTGGAGGTGATGGCGAGCGGGCGCGCGAACGCGGAGGGAACGAGGGGAGGCGCGAACGGTGGTGCGTTGGAGAGGTTCATGGAAGCGCTCGAACGCGCGCGTGAAGGGAGGATTTCGATAGAGGAGTTCAGCGCGCGCGCGCGCGAGGGAAGGAACGCGTTGGCGGGAGATGCGGAAGGCACGCGGGTCGCGCTCGAGCGCGGGACGCCGGGGAGATTAGTCGAGGCGCTGGGAACGGTGGCGCGCGTTAAGGATGGGTCTTGGGGAGGTACGAGCGAGGATTATGCGAAAGGGATGATTTTTACGTTGCAAACGCTCATAAATGCCGGAATGGATGATTCGCGGTGGTTGAACGAGGCGTGGGAGTCGAAGGCGATGATGGAGACACTTGCGTCGGTGGCTTCGACACGCGGCGTTCGAGCGGCGCGCGCGCATGGTTTGACGTGTTTATTCGTGGACATGTGCGTGAAGGACGATGTGACAAGAATAGCAGCGCTCGCGAGCGATGCAGCGAGTGCGTTTTGGCGCCTTATTTTAATTGCATCCGCGGATGAGAACGAGCCAGAAGGCGTCGGAGGAGGCGCTAAATTGCTCGGTTTGATTTGCACCGTGTGCTGCGAAAACGTTGGTTTTCCGAAAATTTTCTTCAACTTGTCGCCGAACGGGTCGAAACTAGCGGCTATGAGTGAATCCAAGCTGCGCGCCAGGCTCGCGGCGCTCGCAGAAGAAACGATTGACGTTGAGGCGCTACATGTATCAACGCTTCTCAGATACGCGCCCGAGCAAGCCACGTTGCTGCACTGCATTGCGATGCTGATGGGTGACAAGGAAGCTACATCGTACGTGGATATTCCGCGTACGCAGATCGTTCCTGGGGAGCAGGCACCGCTTCTTATGCCGGAGGTCGCTTTGGCATTTCTTGTCCAAACAACGTCACTCGTGGCGGCTCGGTTTGCCGCGACAGAGGACGAAAACGAACGGAATTGCGCACTAAGCGTACTCATGGAATGCATCAGCATTCTACGCGCAGTAAGTGAGCGCGAGGTGCAACCTCATGCGGGTGATACAGTCGATTGCTTGAGGCGTGAGGGATTAGTGCGACTCGTGCTTTCGCTTCTAGCTGCCCTCCCGCCTCCGGAAGGCATCGGTCAAACAAGCAAAGCCACCGGACCGGCTTCGGCGCCAAAACTAGAAGCGATTGTGCCAGAGCAGTTGCAAAGCGGGATCGCATATCCAAACAAGGTGCCTTGGGCTGGGTACAGAGTAGACCTGATCGCTATTCTTGGCAACGCGTGCTTTAATCGACAAAGCGTTTGCGAAGACATTGTTGCATTGGGGGGCGTACCAATCGTCCTCAACCACACGCGTGGTCACGACGACGAACCATATTTACGAGAGTGGACGCTTTGGACTGTTCGTAACATGACAAATGGAAGCGACGAGGTGCGCAAGAAAATCATGGAGCTCCAACCGCAGGCGGTTGAGCAGAGTGATGAACTCCTCGCCCGAGGCTTAGGTGTTGAACTCAACAATGAGAGCGGGAAACCGCGAGTTTTTCGACAAAAACGAGAAGAAAGTAGCGATGGTTGCGTTACGTCTCCAATCACGAGACGTAACGACTGCGAAGAGGTCGCGGAAGACGACAGAGTTGACATGGCCATTCCATCCAATTGGTCAGTCACTGAGCTTTAACTGTGTTTGCGTAATGCAGCAGATAATGTGTATTATTCATGCCTAATCCCTACGCCCTACTCTCCTTCTAAAGCTATTCGTTCTATGATTCATATACTACATTCCACGCCGTTCACTCAATCGTTTACGAGCGATGACGGCGCACGCGCACGCTCCGATGACTCCGAAAACCATCGCTCGCAGTCGTCGACCGCTGCTTCGAAATATCACCGCTTCTGATTCTTCCAACTCCCGTCGCGCCACATCTGCGGTGAACTCGCGTTCGATGCGTACAACGCTTGGCTCGACCGATCCTGCACTTCCGAATCCCGTTATCGTGACGCGCGCGCCGTGCGACTCGTAATATCCCAACAACCGTCCGCTACCGACGTGCGCACATACGTCCACGCTCGCCTGGAGCTTCGTGATCCCTAATTTCGCCGCGTGCGCTTGCGATGCACGCATAAGATACGAACCGTATCCGCGTCCGCGATACTTTGGCCGCACCGCGAGATGGGCGCCGTACCAGCTGTTAGCATACGCGACGCCGCACGCAAAGCCCACGACATCGCCTCGCCGAGCTTTGACTCCGTCCGCGACCTTGGAAGCGCGTACGTTCGCGCGAAGGACGAACCACGTCGTGGATGATTCGTCGTGAAGCCAAGTGACGCGATCGAAGAACTCATCGACGGTTTCTGCGCCACTTGAAGGGACATCACTGGGGAAGCACTCGCGATGGGCGGCGGAGAGCTCGACAAAGGCGTCACGAGCCCCTGAAGCATCGAGAACGTCAAGCACGAGATCTGGCATGCTTAACGAGCTCGCGCGCTTTGTGCTCGACGGGGCGAGAGGTTAGCGGTCGACGGACGCGGTTCTATTGTGGCGATGTGAGTTACAAACGCAACCATTTTAAAGCGACCGGCGGAGCGAGCAGAGTATGCCTAAGTCCCTTTTATTCGTAGCTACCACTCAAGATGACGTCGTCGATTTTGAGAATAAGCTTAACGACTTGCGTGGCGAGCAAAATTTGTTGCTGCTTACCGATTAAGGTTTCGAACACGCCCTGGGATTTCATGTCTGGCGTCCCGACTTCCTTGCAGTCGACGCCCAAGAACGGATTCTTCTCCTTCAACTGTCTCGATTTGATATTCGCGACGGTTTCGATCGGAGGGAGGCCGCTGTTCTCAGCTAATGCCGTAGGTATGGCATCCAAGGCGTCGGCAAAGGCACGCATGGCATATTGCTCGACGCTCGCAATCTTGTCTGCTTCCTCTTCGACCGCGATAGCGCAGGCGATTTCTGCCGAACCACCACCGTAGACGATGTTATTCGATCGAACCAAGTTGCGAGCGACGCAAATGGCATCGTGCAAAGAACGTTTGGTTTCATCAACCATCATCTTGTTCCCACCACGAACAAAAATCGTCACGGCCTTGCTTGCCGCGCAGTCTTCGATGATGACCATGCGTTCCTTTGTCGTACCGAACGAAACCTCTTTGACCATGCCAGCAGAACCGAGCTTTGCGGCGGTCAATTCGGTGAAGCGAGGAACGATGCGAGCGCCAGTAGCGATGGCAAGTAACTCAAGCTCGACGCCGCCGACCCAGCGAATAGCTGGGAGTCTTTCTTGCATCAACATAGAGTTTGCTTCGTCGTCAAAGCCCCACTGGCAGATCACGAGCGTCGCTCCGCTGTCCTTGCACTGCTTCACCATGTCGTGAAAATACTTTTCCTCTTGTTGACGGAGCTCTTCGTATTTCTCCACCGTGTCAATGTCAATTTTGTGCTTGGTCTTTGGTTTCGGCGGCTCAAACGGGCAAGTCAAAATTGCAATCTTTGCATCTTTGATTTCCTTGGCCATTTGCGGGTGGCTGATATCCTTGTCCAGCACGATGCCATTCACCAACATCGTATCTTCGAGCTTACCGCCGACCTTGCCCTCAAGTTTGATCAAATCCAAGTTAACATCCTTACGTTCTAAATCTGCCACAGCCATCACAGCTTTGACACAAATTTCCGCCATTTCGCGCTTGCAGCGGTTAACAATTTTACTACTCAGCGTCGTCATGCACGTACGAATCAAAGGCTCAATGTTCTCTGCATCAAAGTCGAACTTTTCACTAATATTCGCGAGTTCCTTCGTCGCAACCTTGGCCGCCATCTCGTACCCTTCCGCGATTCTCAAAGGATGAATACCGCGATCGAGAAGTTTTTCCGCCTGCTCCAACAACGATCCAGCCAAAACAACGACTCCAGTCGTGCCGTCGCCGATCTCGTAGTCTTGCGACTTGGACAGTTCCACTAAAAGTTTACCAATTTCATGTTCCACCTCCATTTGATCCAAGATCGTCGCCCCATCATTCGCTTTATACCGAAAAACGCGACAAAGTTAGTTTTCCGGTCAACCCTTCGCGCGAGTCGCTTCGCGCTCGCGAACCATACGTACTTATCGTAATATCACCATCAGCGGACTGTAAAATCTTATCCATACCCTATAACACATTCCATCGATCGCCGTTCATCGTCAGTCCAATCATCTTCCGATGCTGTTTCCTTTCCTTTTCGCGCCGGTCAAACGCGCTCGTTCCGTCGCGCGCGCCCATCAATCGTTCTCCTTCGCACCTTTGGTCCTAACGACGAGCGAAGTGTTCGCGCCACGCTCTTCGCCGCGGCTATATTCGCTTTCTGTGCATCCACTCCGCGCACTCGCGTCTTTGTTCCTTGTTCCTACGCCCCATCCATCGCCCGTTGCGTTCGTCGTCAGTCATTCGTCATCAATCACTCGCGCGTCTCCTTCTTCATCCTCTTCCTCGTCGCATTCGCGGTCGCATTCGCGTCGTCATCGCACTTTAATGATGATGAACGGTCGCCCGTATTCATCGAACGCTAAGCTCATGTTCTCTCGACGTCGCCTTCAACGCGCGCGCGCCGTGTGTGACGTCCGCGCGATCGCACCACGGTGCGAGGCGTCGACGCTTCGCGCGCGGGCGCGCGCGCGCGACCGGGGTCTCGTGACGAGTCGTTGATTCGTCACGTGGAAGAATAAAAAACACATTCTCGGACGAATGATACGTTGTATGATAACGTAAACGCCCGTCGAGTGGCGACGCGATGACGATGCGCGACCGCCCGTTCGTTCGCGCGACCGCCCGTTCGTTCGCGCGCGCGACGGCGTGACGCGCGCGACGAAACGGGAAAACAAACAAAAAACAAACATGTCAACATTACAACACCATGACGAGATATTAACAGCAGTCCAACACGTCAACATTCCAACGTTTCAACGTTTCAATTTTAGACGACGACGTCGATCGCGCGCGGCAGCGCGCGCGCGCTCACGCCCCATCGCCGTCGCG
>Ga0222712_10001231_pt1 | contig 32511 bp, 10 predicted proteins | sample C33_657DmetaG_FD_165043 | JGI IMG/M metagenome (GOLD analysis project Ga0222712, IMG submission 165043) | Estuarine water microbial communities from San Francisco Bay, California, United States - C33_657D | ecosystem: Environmental > Aquatic > Marine > Unclassified | place: USA: California...
TATGTTGACATAGGCATGGATCACTTTGCCTTACCGAATGACCCAATGGCATTGGCCCATTCGGAGGGAAATCTGCACCGTAATTTCATGGGATATACCATTCAAAAAACAGGATTGCTCATGGGATTAGGTGTCTCAAGCATCAGTGATATTTATTATGGCTTTGCCCAAAACAAAAAATCCATTAGCGAATATTTCGAACAAATTGCCCATCAAGAATTAGCCATTTTTAAAGGATATTTCTTAACAAAGACTGACCAAAAAATGAGGCAATATATCCTCGACATTGCATGCCAAGGAAGAACTTATTTTAATGAAAATGATTTAGCCATTTTACAGAAATTTACTTTTGGGGAATTAGAAGATTTGGCAAAAGATGGATTATTGCACTTTGGCCAACATGGAGTCGAACTCACTGAATTAGGCAGACACTTTACACGGAATGTCTGTAAAGCATTTGACTTAAAATTACTAAGCTCTGAGGTTTTAGAAAAATCTTTCAGCCAGGCCATTTGATTTTAAAAATTCAACCAATTGATATTAAATTTATTTTATCAGTTTACTTGTGCAAAAAAAGAAGGTATTTATTTGAATTTTAATAACTTAGCTAAGCTTTACTAACTTTTGAAAAGTTAGTAAAGCTTAGCTAAGAGTCATGAATTGTTTTAGAAATGATCCGAAAAAATGTTAGCTATTCAGTTATTTTGCCGGGCTCGAAACGAAACTTGATCTGCAAAAAGAAAATACAAAAAAAGTAGTGAGGGCAAAATAAACGACTAATGCCGGGGCAATCCAATTGGATACTTGGCTTGAGCCAAACCAATCGCCCGATTGGACAATCCATAGAACGCAAGCCACATTTTTGATCGTCTCAAGGATCCAAACTTTTGAATTCCCATCCATTAAATCGGTCAGTGCATAAATATGCACAAATATAAACGCACCATAAATAAAAATATTAGGTGTGCCTATGCTTGCAATATGGCTGTACAAATAAGACACAATTAAAAGAAGGCTAAAGAGTTGGCCCCATAAATAGTACCTAAGCGAAGGCGAAGCCTCTTTTTTATAATGTTCAAAATCATAAACATCTTCAATTTTATATATGGGATACTCCTTAATGACATTTTCGGGGCGCCAACCTAAAGGCATGAACCAGATTCGCAATTTGTCTTTCCAGGAATTTGCATGCCAAGCATCTTGAATTAATGACCAAAGGTGTAAAAAATTAATTTTGATTGGGTTCCAAGTTCTTACCGGTCTAGTTATTCCATATACGGCAGGAATATCATCTCTTTCTTCTTGGAATGTACCAAACATTCGATCCCAAAAAATAAATATTTGGCCATAATTTTTATCTAAGTATTCAGGATTTATCGCGTGATGAACTCGGTGATGAGCCGGAGTCACAATGACATATTCAAGCCAACCCATCGTTTTAATATGACGTGTGTGGTACCACAACTGAGCAAATAAATGAAGCGGGGCCACCACGGCAATGACATTTTGAGGAACACCTAAGACAGCTGCTGGCAATAATAAAAAAGTGAAAATTCGAACAAAAACCGAAATACTTTGCCTCAAGGCACAGGCTAAATTAAATTCCTCACTACTATGATGTACTAAGTGATTGTTCCAAAAAATATTAATGGTATGATTTAAGCGATGAACCCAATATCCGGAAAAATCAAGAGCCATAAATGCGATCAAATATAACAAGACACTTGACTGCACTTGAATTAAATTAAAATGTTGCACTAGCCATGGATAGGATAAAATCCCAACACTAAGACCCAAAACATCCTTCGTCGAATTGGTTACCCCTGAACTTAAACTTGAAATCATATCCAAGGTTTCCACCGTTTCAAATCCTTTATACCAACCGTACCACTTTTCAAATAGCACCAGAAATAAAAATAAAGGAGTAACAATAACTAAAATATTTCCGTAGGTTTCCATCGCAATCGTTTACCGTAAAATCATTTAAAAGAATCGTAAATGTATAAAAAAAATACGCGTTTAAATGCAAAATTAAATTCGTTGCGTTTCATTTTTTCTACGAAGCTTATTCAACTCATTTAAATTCGTCGATTAAAGAAAAATCGGCTACATTTGGAAACCTTAAACCAAAAAAAATGAAAAAAAGTCCCTACATCGTATTCATCATTTTGTTGACTTTTTTCGTCATTTCATTTCTCTCCAACATCATTGGCCCAATCATTCCTGACATCATCACAGGTTTTCATTTAAGCCTAACCATGGTGTCCTTATTGCCCTTCGCTTTTTTCATTGCGTATGGATTTATGTCCATTCCGGCAGGCATAATGCTAGAGGTTTTCAAAGAGAAGAAAGTCATGATGTTTGCTTTTTTACTATCCAGTTTAGGCTCTCTTTTGATCGTTATTTCTCCCAATTATATGTCGGCGATCGTGTCGCTATTTATGATTGGCTGCGGAATGGCCATGTTGCAAGTCGTGGTGAATCCCCTTCTTAGGACGGCAGGGGGAGAAGAAAATTATGCCAATTTTTCCGTTTGGGCCCAATTGATTTTCGGGTCTGCTTCGTATTTAAGCCCATTTGTTTATCAATCCTTTATTCTACAAAAAAAATTATCCGTCAATCAAACCGGTTGGTCTGCGACACTTTTCAAACAAATACCAGACGCATTTCCATGGCTTTCCCTGTATGTTTTATTTATCGCCGTTAGCTTATTGATGGTCGTGATTATTTATGCATCTAAATTCCCGAAAGTCGACCTAGATGAAAGTGAAAAACCGGGTCCATTAGAGATTCATTTAACTTTATTTAAAAATAAATATGTGATTTTATATTTCATCGCCATGCTTTGTTATGTAGGCACGGAACAAGGAATATCGAATTGGATTTCGCAATTTTTATCCACCTATCATGGCGTAGATCCGCAGACCACAGGGGCAGATACGATAGCCTATTTTTGGGGACTCATGACCGCTGGAGGTATCCTCGGATTAATTTTATTGAAAATTTTAGATAGCAGAATTGTGCTTGTCACCTTCTCTTTTTTAGCCATTGCATCCTTAGCGGCTGCCTTATTTGGTACTAAAGCAATGACGCTGATTTCATTTCCATTGCTCGGATTATTTCTATCTGTGATGTTTCCCATCATCTTTTCTCTCGCCTTAAATTCGTTCAAAGAGAATCATGGTTCCTTTTCTGGAATTTTGGTTACAGGGATTGTGGGAGGCGCTATTTTACCTTTTATTATTGGAGGAGTTGGCGATATTTTTGGGTTAAAAGTAGGCATGAGTGCTTTGTTCATCACACTGCTCTATATTTTCAGCATCGGATTCTGGGCAAAGCCTTTGGTGAATAATAAGCACCTAAATTTATTTAAGGATAAAGAATAAGCTAGCTTTTTAAATACTTTTTAAAGAAGTTCATGGTTCTCTCCCAGGCCAGTTTAGCAGTCGCTTCTTGATAGCGAGCTGGGGAAGAATCATTATTAAAGGCATGTTGGGCCCCTTCATAAACAAACAATTGATAGTCAATTTGATTATTTTTCAAAGCGCTTTCGTAAGCGGGGATACCCGCATTGATCCTTTCATCTAATCCAGCATAATGCAACATTAAGTTGGCTTTGATGTTAGGTACCAAAGCAACGTCAATTTGTCGACCATAATACGGAACGCCTAAGGTTAATTGGGAATCCTTCGCTGCCAAATCGTTCACGATTCCACCACCCCAACAAAAACCGATGCAAGCTGTTTTTTGATTACTATTTTTCAGCGTTCTAAGGTAGCTCAAGCCGCTCATCATATTTTCAAGATTTTGCTTGGCATCCAATTTCCCAATCAACGTTCGCCCCTCATCTTCATTTGTGGGCGTACCACCAAACTGGCTTAGTCCATCGATTCCTAATGCAATAAATCCCTCCTTTGCAATTCGCCTTGTTACATCTTTAATATGTGGCGTCAAACCCCTATTTTCATGAATCACTAAGACAGCACCTAGGGGTTGCTTAGCGTTTTTGGGCTGCACTAAATATCCTTTGATGACGCCATTGGGTGAAGGAAATTCAGCGGTAGAAAAATGTAGATCCGCATCATCTTCAGCGACTATTGCGCTAGCCGAATAAGTCCCTTCCAAGGCTGGCAGAATAGTATTTAAGGCTGCTACTCCGCCGACTAATTTTGTCAATCGATTCAAAAATACCTCCCGACTTAATGGCTTATGTGTATATTCATCAAATAACTCAATGATTTCCTGGTTCATTTTCATGTTCAATTTTGTTTAATTTTTCAAGTTAAAGCATAAAAAAAGTCTCTGAAAATCAGAGACTTAATTTGTAGTTGGCGGTCCGGACGGGACCAAGATCTCCACATCAAAGTTAACTAATTTACGCAATAAAGCTATTTAAATCAAATAAACAACAATTATTGATTTGACTAATTGAATAAAAATGTGTACTTTATTTCACACAAGTCTTCACACTATATTTCATATGAAAAATCACTATTCGTTATATGCATTTGTTCGCACTGAGAAACCAGATAAATTCAACAAGTGTCAGATGTATTTGCGGTACACCTTTAAAACATATAAACTTATCCCGTTAGAACTTAAAATAGATAAGGATATGTGGAATGTGGATAAAAGAGAACCCAGGAAAAACTATCCACTTAGGGAGAAGGTTAAGGAAATTATTCAAAATAAATTACTAGAAATAGAAAGTTTAATTCTTAATTACAAGACTTCTACTGGTACGTACCCATCTCCCTCAATCTTAATGGATTTGAGCAACGGCATCGAAACTAAAACAACGTGGGATAATTATTTTGATGAATTTGTTAAATACCAAAAGTTTACAAAATTCATTGAACAGGCTACCATTGATACTTATAATCAAACAAAAGAAAAACTAAATCAATACTTAATCAATTGGAACATTGATTGGGAATGGAGAAAAATCGACTTAAAATTTTATGAGGGATTTATTTCATATATGGGTTCAATACCTCTGAAATTAGGTACACAAGGAAAACACATCAAAAACCTAAAAACATTCCTTGGCTACATTAACGAAAATCATAGGCTAGTTACATATGAACAATACAAAAATTTCGTTACACCAGACGAGGATCCAGACTTTACTGTATTGACAGAACGAGATAAGGAAATAATGAAATCACACCTGAGTACCTCTTCAATACTTCCAAATCAAACAAAATTAAACGAAGAAGAAAAAGAGAATTTAAGAATTATGTTAATACTATGTTACACTGGTCTAAATTTTGAAGACTTGATGGATGTTAAAATTGACGACATATATGACATAAAATCAATTGAAGACCTTGATTTTAATTTATCATTATATGAAAAAATATCCGCTGATTTGTACATTAAGAAACCAAGAAAGAAACTAAAGAAAGTCGATAAAAAACTAATTCCTATCATCCCAATAACTCATGATCTATCTGACCTATTAAAGATGTCATTTTCATATAACGAAGACAACTACATTAGTTTATCTGATACCCTTGAAATCAAATTAGCAAGTAAAGACGAGAAAATTTCACTAAAAAACCTTTGGAAATTAATAAACGATACAAATACCTTAAACATAGAGGAAAGGTCAACCTTACTACCTACATATCCTCGGCTATTTAAAGATTTCTCAAACACGTTATTCAACCGAGAGATCAAATTGATTCTAAAAAAAATTGGACTAAATGAAATTGTGAATATTATCAGCAATAGTGGTAGCAACAAGATAATAGAAACCAAATCTCCTAAATGGAAATTAGTAAGCACAAGAACAGGTCGAAGAACCTTTATTACCTCCTCATTAGCAAAAGGAATACCTTTAAATACGGTAATGAGAATGGTTGGTATAAAAAAATATGACACCGTAATGAGGTACGATAATATATCCGATCTACACATCGTAAAAACAATGAAAGAAATAAATCCCAAACCAACAATAAATGTAAAAATCAATTCAAATGAAACTTAGGTCTATACTCCTCCAGCATTGTTCGCATTAATTCCGACAGTGTCTTTTCCTCAATAAATAAAAGGTATTTTAACCTCCTATATTGACGATTATTTAATCTTAGGCTAATATGATGTTCTAATGATTTACTTTCCATCTAAATAAATATAAGAAAAAATTGTATAAGCAGAATTGGCTTTTCAGAAAATCCAACATATTTATTATAGTAGGTTGTAATACAATTTACTTCAAGTAATGGACGGGCAAGGAACGGTGGCATTATTTGAAATGTGAACTACCACGGGAGCGAGATTCAAAGTTCAATACCAGCACAAAGTCGGAAGGTAGAATCTCAGGGTGAGTGACCACTCTAAAGTAGCTGACGAGGAAAAGTTTTCACTGATACTTTTCTACCAACTCAGATGAAACTAGCTTAGCTAGCTGAGTGTGGGGTGTCGACCGGTGTAAAAACTTGGGAGGCACTCTCACGTCCAATCTAGAGGATTATTTCCTAACAGAAACCAGAAATACTAGACTGGAACTAGAAATACTAGACCGGAACTAGAAATACTGGACTGGAACTAGAGATACTAGACTGGAACTAGAGATACTAGACCGGAACTAGAAATACTAGACTGTAACTAGAAATACCAGACCGGTACTAGACAGGAACTAGAGATACTAGACTGGAACTAGAGATACTAGACCGGAACTAGAGATACTAGACCGGAACTATTACCTAAAAATACTTATGTATGAATACCATATAATTGGTAAAGATTAATACTGGATCCCGTTATTTATATATAAATAACAACCATTAATTGTCGTTATTTCTCTATATGTGATTTAGAACCAATAATTAGGAAACAAGTGACTATAATCCCATGCGATAGTATCAATAACTGGAATTATAGAATAACATTTAAGTATTTAGATTATCGTCTAGATATTGACCTGTTAGGTAAGTAAGGCTCATTCGACCTGAATTAATAAACAAATAGGTCTTGAAGGTTATAAAGGTCTTTTACTTCCTCTCTTGTTATATCCAAATAGATACGAGTTATTCCAACAGATGAATGGTTGAAGAGTTGCGAAAGCTTAACTAATGACCCTTCACTAAAGTTATTTCGTCTCCAAACTTCTCTTCCAAATGTTTTTCGCCACGAGTGAGTTGATATTCTCTTATTTCGAATACCGGCTTTATAGGCATGTAATTTAATTTGTTGGTTAACGGTTCTTATATGAAGTGGGATTACAAACTGATTAGTGTCAGGTGAACCTACTTTAAAATAGACATTCAACAACGTATCATTTAAATCTGTTGATAATGGAATCTCTCTGACCTTGCCGGTTTTCTTTTCTTTTACCTCCAATGTCTTTTTGTTTAAGACTTCGGACCATTTAATCCTTGAGAGATCAGAATATCTAAGTGCCGTCGATACACCAAGTCTTACTAATAGGTAATATATCCAAAGTTCTTTTTGATAAAGGTACTTCAATAGACGGTTCAGCTCCTGATCCTCTAAGTGCTCAGATGATTTAATAATTATAGCCATAATATCTCCTTTTATATGGCAAATATAACATTTTCGGCGTTACTATCAATGCAGAATCAATTTTTATACTGAAAATCAAGTACTTACGCTCTCCCTTTTGTACAAAAGTGGCGTTAGATTCAACTAATAATATATTTGGCTATGTAAGTAACCTAGTAATTAGCTACATAATACCGGGACAGTTAAACTTGGAAATCCCGGTAATATATTAGAATTCATAATGCTCCTGATTTGTATTAAAATTAGTCTGATCCTTTTAAAATAATCATTCCATTATATCCCGGTTAAATCAACCTAAATGAGACATCCTAAACGGGGCTATAGGAGGTGGGTGGAGGGCTAGCTGCCGGTAAGCTGCCGGTATCCCTCCTTTATACCCATAAAAACCTTCATATATAAAATGGCATCAATACCTCAAAAAAATACCAGAGTAAAAATTGCCGGAAATTAGAACATTGGTCTCATCGTTGATATTTATTATTAAAAGAATAATATGAAATCCAAGACGAAAGAAAATAAAGCAATAAAGAGAATTATTCTAAGTGAGCCTCAAATACAAAGAATGAGCCAAAACATCTTAAATAAATTACAATTAAGAAAAAATAGCAAATGCGAATTCAAGGATTTACGCAAATAGATGATAATTTCAAAAAAGAGGATTTATCAAAACTTAAAATTTTAAATTTAACATTTACGGATCCTGCCGTATCTAATACGATTTCGGGTCTTGGACTACTTCCTCAGGTTAAATACTATGAAGCACTTTTCAAATGTGTTTTGGATGAATTAAGCCTTAAGGAAGATGACAACATAGCAATTACGAGCACCTCTCTTAAGGAATTAATTTTTAACTTATCGATGATTTCTGCTATCCAGAACCAGCAAATAGAATTTATCAACGGCCAAATGTATTATACAGGTACATTAAGAACCCATATTCATATTAAGGACGAGGATTTTGACTTCGAATTGAACCTTAATGACTATGATTTGGACGATTTAGAGGATTAGTTATTCTTTCTGTCGGCTTCCGAATTCTTTTTTATCTTTCCACTTAAAAGTAGTATCCACTTGGAGTATGGAGAGTTTGACCTAAATCTTCAGGAGTACAATCATTACGTTCTCTATAAGACCATTCATGCTCATAATCCCTTTCTAATCCCTCTTCAAATTCGGCAATTAACTCGCTATTATAATAGTAATATCCGTGACTTATAATAAGATTAGACTTATATCTAATAATATTGTGTTTGACTTTAGTAACGGTAAATCTAAATTCAATATCACTATACTCACTTTTAAGGTAATTAATCCATACATCAGGCAATTTTCCGTCACCACAATCTACAGCAAATGAGATTAAACCAGGTTCCATGAATAAAATTTTAATGTTTTGATATATTAATGTAAGAAACTTGTTTGTGTACACTCCAGGGAAAATATGGAAATATTTCTTGTCTTCAAAATTTCCAGTTATTATCTGTTTTTCGATTTTTGTTGCCATTTCATTTTCTATTTCTGGTTCATTAAATATTTTACATTGATAATTTAAGATTTCTCTTATTTCTTTAGAAATGGAATAGGTTTTGATAAAAATAAAATCATCATCACTATTTTTAAATTTCATCATTTCGCGATCAACAAACGCTCTAATCTCTGATTCTGGCCCTGATATTGTAATCTGTGGGTAAAATTGTTTTTCCATGTATATTTTTTTTAAAAAAATAAACCTAATGAATGGAATTGTAAACCCTAAAAACAAAAAACCCACAGATAAAATATCCATGGGTTTCGTTTACTCCGTGTTCTAAATTATAACCTTTATTTCGCCATAGGTTCAAACCATGCTAAATCGAAAAAAATAGCCTCATTGGTTTGAAATAAATTCCAGCGAGATTCAAATAATTGTACATCGTCGATGGACCCTTGATGTGTTTGATAATGCAGTATCCCTCGCTTTTTATGATCAATATGCAAATGAATTTGATCTTTTTTAGCCGTAAAAACTAAGCCTTCAATATCTTTGACGGTTAAAAAATCAAAACTTACATGGTGTTCACTTGGCCTACGCAATCGAATGACTTTCATAGCTTTACATTTAACACTACTTATTTAATTCATTTAATGGCCGATTTTTAGAAGAATTCTGACCATCCACTTTATTCTTTAGAAATTTTAAATTATCCCTTCTAATTCTCTCTCTTTCAGATTCCGTCGTTTCCTTTTTATCCTTCAAAATAAAAAACCGTAGCGCCAACTCATGTGTTTGGTTAGTCACTTTGCTGATCATTGTGGTTGGCATTTCATAGACGTAGCCGATGTACGTTCTTTTGGTCGCTTGGACGCCTAAGCGAATGCCCCAACTTTCTTGATGGCGGTAGTTTAATCCTACATCGAGTGATCCTCGTAGGTTGGCCATCACGTTCGCATCCCAACTTAAGGGAACATTTCCAGCCATGCGCGCCAAGACACTTGGATATAAAGTTACCTTTTCACTAATCTCTATCTTGTTGCCAAGCATCGCATATAAATAGGCCACGTCCTTATAAGCGCCCGACTTATCTCCAAAGTCATATTTGATGATCCTGGGCATCGAGAAACTTGCAAAGAAGCCATTGCTTTTGGAGATTCTTACTCCCCAACCCAAGTTCATCTTCATGCCTGTGCTGCGATCGCCTGCAAACAAGGCGTCCCCATCATGTACCAACCTTACTCCACTAAAGTCCAAGGCTACATTCGCCACTCCCAAACGTATCCCCCCTGATAAATTCCAATCTTCACTCAAGCGTGTATGGTATGCAAAGTCTCCGGATAACATCGTAATCTTCACAGGTCCCGCCTGGTCAAACATCGCATTAAATCCAAGGCCACGCTGCTTTTTCCATTTGAAGTTTCCATTCAAAAAATAGGTCTTGGGTAATCCTTCAATGCCTAGCCACTGCTGGCGATGCATGACAATGATCTCACTCGAATCCGTACTTCCCGCCTGAACCGGAGTGAGCACCTGAGGATTAAAGCGGTACATGTTGTACATCGGTTCGATCTGGGCCTGTGCCCCTTGGGACATGAATATGGCTATAAGCACAGTCAAAAGGAAGCTTGTGCTCCTCTTGTGTATTTGTGCTGTCTTTCTGTTTATATGTTTGTTATTCATCTGTTTGCTATATTTTTGGGTAGCTCTATTGGCTTACTTTATTTATTGTTGTTTTCTTTTGCTTTCGTAGGTGTGCTTTTTCTTACTTCTTTTCGTTGTGCTTTTTTTCCTACTTGCTTTTTTTGTTACTCTTTTTTTCTACTTGCCTTTTTTGTTGTGCTTTTTTACCTACTTATTATTTCTCCTGTCGGTTGATGTACACATAGGTACCCACGTTCGGATACTTGCCAAAAAAGTCAATCACATAGTAATACGTTCCGTCGGGCAATAGATTATCACCTGCTAGCAGGCTAAAGGCCCGGTCAGTCTGTCCACCCCAGTCGTTCTTGTAATTGCTCGTCTGGTAGACTATATTCCCCCATCGATTGAAGATCGTCAACTCATTGGGTTGGTTTCTCAGGATTCCTGGGATGATCAATACATCGTTCTTTCCATCTCCATTCGGTGAGATTCCGTTCGGAGAAAAGGTTGGGCATTGGTCGGCATCGATGCGGTTGTCTACTCCGTCTTTATCGCAATCGGCTAGGGCTCCGTAGTTGATGTCGTTCTCCAACTTATCCAAGATTCCATCATTGTCAGAGTCGGTGTCTTGGTAATCTGGTTTGCCATCTTTATCCGTATCCACAGGGTTGCTTGGATCCTTGCCCGCTTCTTCTTTGTCTGAAAAACCATCATTATCAGAATCTAAATCCCTGTAATCAGGCGTTCCGTCCGCGTCCGTGTCTACCGGTTTTGTAGGGTCCACTCCAGCTTCTATCTTATCTGGAATGCCGTCTCCATCTGAATCTGTATCTTGGTAATCGGGTTTACCATCTCCGTCGGTGTCCACTGGGTTATTTACATTGCCAGCCTCTACCGCGTCAGGGATTCCATCATTGTCAGAGTCCGTGTCTTGATAATCAGGTTTTCCGTCTCCATCCGTGTCCACCGGTTTACTTGGATCCTTGCCTGCTTCAATCTTATCTGGAATGCCATCCCCATCTGAATCTAAATCCCTGTAATCTGGAATGCCATCTTTATCAGTATCCACTGGAACCTGAGGGTCTTTGCCAGCTTCGACGCTGTCAGGGATTCCGTCATTATCTGAGTCGGTGTCTAAATAATCGGGCTTGCCATCCGAGTCTGTATCCACAGGTTTATTTGGATCCTTGCCCGCTTCCACTGCATCCGGGATTCCATCATTATCTGAGTCTGTATCTAAATAATCTGGTTTCCCATCTGCGTCTGTGTCCACTGGTTTGTTTGGATCCTTGCCAGCTTCCACTGCATCCGGGATTCCGTCATTGTCGGAGTCCGTGTCTATGTAATCGGGCTTACCATCAGAGTCTGTGTCCACAGGTTTGTTTGGATCCTTGCCAGCTTCTACGCTGTCTGGGATTCCATCATTGTCTGAGTCCGTATCTTGATAATCTGGCGTTCCATCCCCGTCTGTGTCGACTGGTTTATTTGGATCCTTGCCCGCTTCTATGCTGTCTGGGATTCCGTCATTATCTGAGTCCGTGTCTTGATAATCTGGGGTACCATCCCCGTCTGTGTCCACAGGTTTATTTGGGTCCTTTCCAGCTTCTACGCTGTCTGGGATTCCGTCATTGTCTGAGTCCGTGTCTTGGTAATCCGGCGTTCCATCTGCGTCTGTGTCTACTGGTTTATTTGGATCTTTGCCTGCTTCTGTTTTGTCAGGGATTCCATCTCCGTCTGAATCTAAATCTTGATAATCTAGGGTTCCATCCCCGTCTGTGTCCACAGGTTTACTTGGATCTTTGCCAGCTTCCACTGAGTCTGGGATTCCGTCATTGTCAGAGTCCGTGTCTCTAAAGTCGGGCGTTCCATCCCCATCTGTGTCCACCGGTTTGCTTGGATCTTTGCCAGCTTCTAGGCTATCTGGGATGCCGTCATTGTCAGAGTCCGTGTCTAAGTAATCCGGTTTGCCGTCATTGTCGGTATCTACTGCAATGCCATTCGAACGATCATCCATGCCATCAGGTTGGTCATCTCTAGATGCACAGCTCTCACAGATCACCACTCCTTCCACTCGGTCTGGGATTCCGTCTGCGTCACTATCCAAATCCAAATAGTTGCCACTTCCATCTCCATCTGCATCCACGCTCGTTTCTTTATTATCTGAAATTAAATCTCCGTCACTATCTACATCTCGGTAATTAGGGCGGTTGTCTTTGTCCATGTCAGAGGTCAGTTCAACTGAATCTGGGATTGAGTCCCCATCACTATCTAAATCTAAATAATCAGGGATACCATCCTTGTCTGTGTCTTGTGGGCCTCTTGGTTTTCCGCCCATGCTCGACTCTAAAAAGTCGGCAAGGCCATTGCCATTGCCATCCGGGAAGCTGCCATCGGCATTCTTCACCGTTCCCGTATACCCATAATCACTGTGGAAGCCATAGACTTCAAAGGCTTCCCAAGCATCCAGAATTCCATCCCCGTCACTATCTAAGTCTAAGTAATTAGGTTTGCCATCTCCATCCGCATCCGAGCTGCCTTCTGTGCGGTCTAAAATACCATCATTATCTGAATCCAAATCCAAGTAGTCCGCATCGCCGTCTTTGTCTGAGTCCCTATTTTGCTCAAAGCTATCGAATAAGCCATCGTTGTCTGAGTCAGTGTCCAAGTAATTTGGAATACCATCAAAGTCAAAGTCTTGACAAGTAGGTCCTCCTCCATAACATTCCATCGCATTGCTTATGCCATCATTGTCACAATCAGCTGAAGCAAAAAACTTGTATTGCGCCGAGGTGATCGCGGGTACTGCGCCGCTCAAACCATCTACGCAGAAATCCAAAGGTGCCTTATCGGTTCCATTGGGAGTGCCATCCCCGTCGCAGTCTGCTGCTTTCCAAGCAGCGCTTGTATTCGCAATTGTTTGGCTGCTCGGTAAATAACTACATGCGTCGATTGGGTCGGTGCCGTCGGTGCGCTCCTGCGCATTATTAACTCCGTCACCGTCGCAATCAGAGGCAAGCCATGCCGCATTGGGAACCAATTTTTGAGAAGCAAAATTCATGCTACAAGCATTGTCTGGATCCGTGCCATCAGTGCGCTCTTGCCCATTGCTCACGCCGTCTCCATCACAATCTGAGGCTGGGTCGTTCGGATTACAAATTGAAATCGTCACCGTGGCCGTCGCACAAACACTTGTAGCTATGTTGCATACTTGGTATACCACCGTAATCACACCCGTTTCACCCGCCGCAGGAATATAGGTTATGACGCCTGTCGACGCATTAAAGCTTACTGTTCCAGTCGCAGTTCCACCAGCGGTTCCCGGCAAACGAGTCAATGAGGTCCCAGAACCTGGCAAGAAATCATCATTCGCTAAGATATTTCCCGAAATACTTCCATCCGTAGAACGGACTAATGCATCGTCCTTGGCAGTTGCCACAGGAGGATTTGGATCGGTCGCATTCGGGTTTCCATCGTTATCGCAATCGGCGGCCAACCAGGCTGATGAAGGTGTCATATTTTGACTTGTTTTCTTCATCGAGCAACTATTCAGCGGGTCAGTTCCATCCGTGCGCTCTTGTCCATTGCTCACTCCATCCCCATCACAATCCAGCGCATTATTATTGACATCACACACATCAATGGTCACCGTGGCCGTGGCACACACATTTGTTGCCGTATTGCAAACTTGGTACACGACCGTTTTACTTCCAGATTCACCTGCTGCAGGAACATAGGTCATAATACCTGTCAAAGGATCAAAGCTCACCGTTCCCGCTGCGGTGCCACCTGAGGAACCCGACAATCGGGTAATCGATGTATTTACCCCCGGCAAGAAATCATCATTGGCTAATATGTTGCCTGAAATATTATTATTTGAGTCTCGAACTAATAAATCATTTTGAGCACGCGGGTTAACCCGATTGCTATCCGTGTTATCTGGGTTTCCATCCCCATCAGAATCTAAATCCAAATAATCTGGCACATTATCCCCATCCGTATCCGTAGGCGTACATGGAATCGCCCCCGTGCAACCAGAATCCTCATTGTTATCCAACACCCCATCCCCATCGGAATCTAAATCCAAATAATCTGGCACATTATTACCATCCGTATCCACGGGCAATGTCCCTGATCCTTTTTCAATGGAATCCGGTATTCCATCCCCATCAGAATCTACATCATATGGATTCGTTCCCCCGGTTCCATCCGTGTTTGGCGGAGTTAATCCACCAGATGCCGAGGAAGGAACCCCGTTTACATCTACCGCGCCATCCGCCTTTCCATCGTTGTCAACATCCGTACCTCCCGCCTCAATCACATCCGAAATGCCATCTCCATCGGAATCTAAATCAAATCGATTTGGAATACCATCTCCATCCGTATCACAATTTGGAGCAGACGGAGAACAGGCCGCTATTTCAACCACATCTAAAATTCCATCATTATCTGAATCCTTATCCCGGTAATCTGCAATCCCATCCCCATCAGAATCAATTGGCGTTTGAATCTGACCTGAGTCAATCTTGCCGTCGTTGTTAGCATCCGTGCCACCCCCTTCGATGACATCTGAAATTCCATCTCCATCAGCATCTAAATCATAAGGATTTGAGCCACCGGTACCATCTGTATTGGGAGGCGTTAATCCCCCTGATGCCGAAGAAGGAACCCCGTTGGAATCCGTCGAACCATCCGCTATTCCATCAAAGTCTGCATCTGTGCCACCTCCTTCAAGTACATCCGAAATGCCATCTCCATCAGATTCTAAATCCAAACGGTTTGGTATTCCGTCGCCATCCGTATCGCAGGTTGCCACCACAGGCGAACAAGCCGCATTCTCCACGCTATCCAAAATTCCATCATTGTCATTATCCAAATCTGCACTATCTGAAACACCATCTCCATCGGTATCAGGACTTAGACCAAAAATCGTCAAGGTACTCAGCGCACTTGAACAATCAGGACCATTTGCTCGAACCGTGATGTTACCATTCGCAGAAGTAGAAGAAGGTGTCGCGGTGATGGAGGTACTGGTAGAAGTGCCGGTCCAACCATTTGGAAGGGTCCACGTATAACTAACGGCACCACTCACAGGCGCAATGGAATAAGTCGTGGCCACATTAACCGTTGGCGCAATGTTTCCAGAAATCGCGCCCGGAGTCGCAGGGGCAGGAGTAGGTGCAGCTGAAATGGTTTGCGGCGCCGTTGCCGTGCTCAAACAACCATTGGCATCCCGAGCCGTAATCGTGTAAGTATTGCCAGACAAACCAGTGAATATCGTTCCTGTTTGGAAATTTATTCCATCTTTGCTATAGCTATATCCAGATCCCACTGGGGTATTTATGGTGATCGCTCCCGAAGGTAAAATACAAGTTGGTTGAGTTAAACTTAATGTTGGCGTACTCACAGTGGCAATCGTCACAGCCGTAGCAGCACTGTTGCTGGTGCAACTATTACTCATAACAACTACTCGGTAAGAACCCGTCGCAGCGGCTGAATACGTCGAACTGGTACCTGAAGAACTAACATTTCCCCAAGTACTTCCTGTAAGCAATTGCCACTGGTACGTTGGCGAACCTGTAGATGTAGCAGTCAACGTAATCGGTGATCCGGCGCAAGAAACGAGTGCAGGACTCGCCGATACACTGACCACAGGGTATTCGTTGACTGTGACAACAGATGCGGTACTTTCCGCTTGGCAACCGTTTTCATCCGTAATTTGGAGCGTATAGCTTCCTGCTAAACCAGTCGTTAAAGTAATTGTATTGGCCCCTGCAATCGAGGTTCCGCTAATTTTCCATTGGTAACTAACTCCCGTGGCTGTGGACGCCCCCGTTAAATTGGTCGTTGACCCTGCACAAATCGAAGCGGTCAACGCTGGACTTACACTAAACGTAGGCAATGCCAAAATAGTCACATCCACTGGGCAAGAGCTCGAAACAACACTCCCACTATGCGTAACGGTTACTCGGTAAGAACCACTAACGGTAGCCGAATACGTGGCGCTCGTTCCCCCTGAACTGACATTGGCCCATGTACTTCCCGATAGCCTCTCCCACTGATAGCTTGGCGAAGTATACCCAGTCGTATTAGCCGAAATTAAAATGGATCCTCCTTGACAAGCTTGGGTCGTGGCGGTCGTGGTGGTCGGTAAACTCAACACTTTGGATACGGCCGAATTAGTCGAGCAACCTGCATCCGTAATTTCTACCGTATAATTACCTGCTGCCGAAACCGCCAGCGTTGATGTCGTGATTCCCGTCGCAATACCATCTTTATACCAAAGGTAAGTAGGCGATGCGCCTGAAGTTTGGGCCGTTAAATTAATGCTGGTAGCACTACAATCTGTGAAAGCCAAGGTAGTTCCTTGGGCAATCGATGCACTTGGAACTGGATTGATGGTAACGGTTTCCGCAGTAGAAGAAAGCGAACTACAACCCGCCGCATTGGTGGTAATGACGGTGAATACTCCCGGTAAAGATGTTGTCAAAGTAGACCCAATCGCTCCTTTAATTAAATTCCCAGATTCATACCATTGGTTATTTGAACTCGCAGAACTTGTCAAAGTGACCGAGGTCCCCGCACAAACTGCCCCTGCTACCGATGAGCTGATAACAGGTGCCGCAGGAGTTACAGGCTGTTCATTAATCAAATACGTACCTGTGGTTTTGCTTGAACAACCTAAAGCCCCATCGCGTACATACACGTAATAAGTATTCGGAGATAACCCGGTGAAACTAGTCGATGTTTGGAATGTATTTCCATCGATACTATACTCAAATGGAGATCCTGAAGGACCATTGCCTGTAGGGCTAACGATCGTGAGTGAACCTGTCGAAACGGTACAAGTTGTTTGTGTAATATTGACAATGGCTGGAGCTGGAATACCCGGCTGAGGATCCACGACTATTGATGCTGGAGCGCTCACACAACCCGATGCATTTTTCATGTACACCGAATAGGTTCCCGGGTTTAAGGCGCTAAATACATCTGAGCTTTGGAAATTAACCCCATCAATGCTGTGGGTATATCCAGCCGCTGAGTTAATGATATTAATCGTTCCCGTGGCTACCGTGCAGGTAGGCTGAACCACATAGGCCCGAGGAGTTACTGGGGTAGCGGGTGCGGAATTAATCACCGCATTCGTGGCTAAACTTTCACATCCTGCTCCGGCCATGACGGAAACTTGATACGTTCCTGGAGCTACCCCTGCAAAGGCACGGCTCGACTGATAATTGATTCCGTCTATGCTGTAGGTATAAGAAGCGTCGGTTGGCGTACTAATGGTAATCGTACCTGTCGTCTGCCCACAAGCGGGTTGAATTAAAGTGACTTTTGGTGCAACTGGTTTAGAAGGCTGCGCGTTGATCGTCGCTGCCAACGCAGCCGTACAACCTAAACTATTTTTAACGGTTATGGAATAGGTTCCTGGGTTTAATCCGGAAAGCGTAGGCGAACTTTGGAAACTGATTCCATCGGCGCTATACGTATAGCCAGAACCTGTAGGACTAGCCACGACCACATCTCCCGTGGCAACTAAACAGGTGGTTTGAGTAATCGTCAAAGAAGGTGTGGACACCGAAGCGCTCACACTTACCTGAATCTCAGAGCGTGGACTTTCAGAACCACTTACCGTTTGGCTTACAAAATAGGAGGTGGTCCCCACCGTAGCGGTGTTCGGTGTAGGAGCCGTGGTCGTCGCTGTTCCTCCCGTGGAAGTAGTATACCATTTTAAACCGGTACCCGAGGCGGTCAATGTCGCTGAAACTGCGTTTTGACAGTAGGCAATAACATTCCCATTGATTCCAGTATTCCCTGAAATATCGGGTCCATTGGGTATTACCGTCACGGTAACTAATTGGCGTGGGCTTGCACATGAAGAACCATTGCGGTCAAATTGATCCACATAATAATTCACAACGCCCACCGGACTGGTTAGAGGCAAAACAGGGGCACTTAAAAGGGTGCCTGCGGAAGCCGCATTCCACCAACGAAGCTCATAGCCATTTGAGCTCACTGCGCTTAAGGCCGTAGGAGTGGCTCCCAAATTATACTGTTGGTTACTTGAACTCACACCAGGAGCTGGTATACTCACGATGGTCAGCGCATCCTCTGCCGCGCTAGAACTGAAACAGCCTGCGGTTGATTTGGCAAATAAATAATAACGTGTTGTCCCTGCGGCCGTTCCAGCTGGAATAGTCGTAGGCGAAAGAACCGCACTGTTTGAGGCCGTTCCTAGGTGCCACTCATAGGAGATACCCGAAACTGGTGCAGGTTGAATACTGGTTAAATCAAAGGAATTATCAATACAAATCGTCTGTGCATTTTGCTTCAAAATAGGGGTGCTAGGCAAAGGATTCACGGTAACGGCCGTCGCTGAACTAGTAGCCACGCAACCTGCCGCATCCGTAACCTTCACCGTATAATCACCTGAAACGGTCGGGGTATAGTTGGCACTCGTAATCCCACTCAACGCATTTCCAGACAGCATCCACTGATAGGTGCCTCCGCCCGTTGCATGTAACAGCACGGGTTGGTCTGCACAAAAAGCAGCCACGGATCCTTCGGTAATCGATGCGGTAGGAAGTGGATTAACGGTGACCGTTACTGGGTTAGTTGTATTCCCTGATCCAAATACACTTCCATTATCTACTGCAATAAAATTAGTCGTCGTACCATCTTGCTTTAAGAAATAAGCCCGGTATTGACCTGTTGCAGTGGCCGTTATCGAGAGTGCGTCTGTTGGCGAACCAATCGCAGTAGTCCCATCCGCACCTCCATACCACTGAATTTTCGTTGCCCCATCAGGTAAGGTCGTCGAGATAACCACGCTTCCTCCTTGGCAAAATACCGTAGATCCATTCGCCGCCGTAGATGGAATGGCGGTAATATCCGTTGGACTAGAATAAGCAAAGCAACCAGAAGCTGTGATTACTTTTACTCGGTAAGTTCCTGTGGCTGTCACGGAATAAACTTTACTTGTGACCGATAAACTAGTCCAAGATCCACCTACCAATTTCTCCCATAAATAAGTATAGGTTTGACCAGCGGGCGCATCATTTGCCGTTAAGGTCGTAGATCCAGTCGTACCTAAAATAACGGAATTTCCTTGCGTGATGCTGGCCGTTGGCAATGGATTTACCGTAATGGTCGTGGCGCTGGCCGAGCTGATCGAACATCCCCCATCTAAATACGCTTCTACGCTATATACCCCAGAACTATTCACAACTAGGGTTGACGAATAAGCTCCACCAATCACTGCACTATTTAAATACCAACGGTATTTAACTCCCGCCGTGCTACTACTAGCCGTCAGTGTTGTGCTAGATCCACTACAAAATGAGGTCCCTGCACTAGAAGTAATGGTCGGTGCTACCGGAGTTGGATTTAAAATGGCTTCCGTACTGACAGTCGAACCACAGACAACAGTTCCTATTTTAGAAGTGATGACGCACCTGAATTTTGCGTTACTCGCCGACAGCGGTGCGGCGGAAAGATTTAACGTGGAGGTAAGGTAATTACTTAACGTAACGCCAGTTAAAGCAGTGCTTGCATTGGTGGCGGAGATTGCGGTCCAGGAAGAGGTACCTGCCAACTGGTATTCCCATTGATAATTGTAATCTAATCCGGTAACGGTAGTCGTAGCGACGGTAAAACTTGTGGCTGCTGTCGTACATAATGTGCTATTGGACGGCTGCAAAGCAATGACCGGAACTGGAATGACGGTCAATGTTGCGATGTCACTGGTGGTCGAACATGACCCCACATTCGGAGTAATGACTACTTGGTATTTAGCATTATTCAACCCAATGACGGCGGTCCCCACGGTTAACGTTGAACTCGTATAACCCGAATAAATATTGCCCGCATCTAAACTTGATGCATTGCTATCGGTGATATTGGTCCATGTATTTCCTCCATCCACACTTCTTTTCCATTGATACGTGAAAGTCACGCCTGTAATCGCAGTAGCCGGAGCCGTAAAAGTCGTGCTCGTCGCATTCAAACATACAATTTTATCTGCAGCAGGAGTAGCGATCACTGGTTTTGGGCTAATCACGACCGAAGCGACCGCCGAACAGTTATCCGTATTTTTATAGGTAATGCTGATCGTACCTCCTTGAGTGTAAGTAGATACCGGAGTCACAAGACCCGTAGAACTAATTGTGGCAATGGCCGTATTTGAGGATAGCCAAGGCGATGTAAGCGCAGGGCTTGGGGTACCGGTCAATTGGCTTGAACTCAATGATCCGCAAAGCGCCAAAGTCCCCGAAATCACAGGCAATGCTTTCACACTGACGCTTTGAGTGACGCTACATCCTACATTATTGGTATACGTAAGCACCGTTGTTCCAGCGCTTAAACCTGTGAAAGTGGTTCCTGTGATTACGCCAACAGCCGTATTGGATGAAATCCAAGGCAAGGCGGTGGCGGCAGTGGCGCTACCTGTCAAGGCAATTGTTCCATTTAAACAAACGGTATTGGTGCTTGAAATCGTAGGGTAGGCATTTACGGTCAAAGTAGCCGACGCACTCGTTAACGTTAAGCCTGAGGCTGTCGTAATCACACAAGTATAAGTCCCATTATCAGCGGTTGTAGGGGCGGTGAAAAGTAAATTGGCACTCGTTGCACCGCTAATAATCGCACCATTAGCAACCACTGTGGTTCCTTTCATCCATTGATAAGTCAGCGCTTCTGGGCTATTGACCACTACACTTAAAGCCCCGTTTAATCCTTGGCAAATCGTCGCGTTTGAAGGCTGAGTACTTAAAACGGTCAACTTAGCCACGTTTGAAGTTACGCTACAGCTGTTGGCATATCCGACTTCACAAGTGTATGAACCCGAACTTAATGCGGTAGGGCTGGCTATTGTATACGTAGCTGCCGTAGCACCTGAAATCAAGACTCCATTTCGATACCATTTATAGGTAATTGTTTTCCCTGTTTGGGCTGCTGAGGTAGCCACCGTAAAGGAAACGGAGGTACCAGCTGCTACAAATCGACTAGTCGGCTGGGTCGTAATGCTCGGAATGGTGGTGACCACCAAAGCGTTTGCCGCATAGGTAGAAGTATATGAAATGGTCCCATTATCCGCAACGGTTTCGAGTATATCTAAAAATCCGTTGGTGCCAAAACTACCTGTCAAAGGAACTGTGGTTTTAGCTGAAACAGCACCGGCTTCTACCCCATCGTTACAACCATCCCCATCTGAATCTGTGTCGAAACGATTGGGAATGCCGTCTCCGTCGGTATCTATATCTATGCCACCACTTAATTCAGCGGTATCTAAAACACCGTCATTGTCATCATCAATATCAATCGAATCTATGATGCCATCTCCGTCATAATCTCCACAGTTTTGAACATTTTTTAATAATGCTAATGAATAGGTAGATGTATAACTAATGGTCCCTGCCGTAGTACTTGATTCATAATTATCTAGTAATCCATTTTTGCCAATGGTATCAGTGCCGGTTGGATAAGTCGTTAAACTTGTAGCCGTTGTGCTACTTCCAGATTCAATCGCATCCGCACAACCATCCCCGTCGGAGTCTAAATCTAGACTATTTGGAATGCCATCATTGTCATTATCACATAAATTAGATTCCAAATTGTTACTGAATTCTGTGGCTGAAAATTTAAACCCATTGGCCACATCTACGGGCAACCACGTCGATCCATTTAAACTGTATTGGACACTTGCCTGCTCATACTGTGCGCCATCTTGAATCGACAAAGCCATTCTAACCCATTTGCCAGCATTGGCGGTACTAGTAATAAATGTTCCTCCTTGATACCAAGGTCCACCCGTACCGCTATATTTCCCTTGCGACACAATTTTTAAATCATTTCGATTTGTGTTAACGAGTACACTTGTGTTTCCTCCGCCTCCAGATGCTGGTGTTGTTGCAGTGATAGATGCACCACTATGGGAAACATATAGGACTGCCGCGTTCCAGGTAAGATTATCTTTGCCTATACGGAAAGAGATTTGATTGGCATTTTTAAATGCAGAAGTTTCTGGAATTTTTACATACACTTCACGGTAAACCACAGTTCCTAAATCCAGGGATGGAATGTCAAGCGAAGTGATTGGTTCTTTAATTACTGGAGTTGATGCGGGAGGTAGTTTTACTTCTCCGTATACATTTTGCGTTGCCTCTGCTCTCAATGCACCGAAGGTCGTTCCGGCAAAACTATTCACATCTTGTTCAATAATATATGTAAGCGTCCAACTCTTACGTGAAACTTGGCCAAGATTAGCTGCATTTTGTTCAATTAAAAGTCCCGAATTACATTCCGTAATATCTAAAACCCCATCATTATCATCATCTAAATCTAGAATATTAGAAACACCATCTCCATCCGTATCTGTACAAGTATTAAAAGATGCATCTAACGCGTAGCTATATGTATAGGTTCCTTTATATACACCAGATTCGGAAGATGTTTCTAGGCCATTAGCAAAACCGTTATTCCCATAAGGTTCTGGTATTTTGCTCGTTGAAAGTTTAGTTGAACTTGAAACTCCTGAAGTTGAAATAGCTGTTGTCCCCGCCTCTACCGCATCTGGACAACCGTCCCCATCGGAATCTAAATCCAACCTATTCGGTATACCATCGGTATCTGTATCCAAATCAGTGCAAGTTAGAATAGCAGGGCGAGTGGCATCTGTTAAAATAATACCCGTTAAAGAAGATGCCCGGTAAGAACTAAGCGCAAGTTTATAATCTGAAACAACTCCTTGGAAAGCTTTTTGAGTGACCCCGTTAATGGCTGCAGTTACATAACCTGTTGCAGAAATATCAATACTTAAAACATCGGTTGATGAAATAGGTATAGCACCAAAGTCCCAGGCACCTGTAAAATAACCATAGGTAACAGAATTCTGAGGATAAAACTTATATCCACCATCGTCCCAACTTAGAGGCGTTTGAGTTTTAGTGATTGGGAATAATCCAAACATCTCATAACCAGTCGTTGAATTATGCTTAAACTTTAAGGAAATAGGAAGTTTAAGATTCTCATTGGAATAAGAAGATTTCCAAGTATCCCCTCCAGCTGTTGTAAAACTACTAGCGGTTTTAGCTGAGATAGAACTGCCATTATAGGTTAAGGTAGTTAAATCGATTCCACTTGTCGAACAATTTATTTGTTCACTAGAATCCAAAACTCCATCATTATCATCATCTAAGTCAATGACATCTCCAACCCCGTCGCCATCGCTATCAGTACATGCATTGGTGGTAGAATTTGTAGCATAATTATACGTATAAGTCCCGGTAAATGCTCCTGACTCAGTTGACGTTTCAAGGCCGTTGGCAAAACCGTTATTTCCATAAGGTGCGGGTATAGTGCTCGTCGAAAATTTAGCTGCGCTTGAAACCCCAGAAGTTGAAATAGCTGTGGCACCTGCCTCTACCGCATCCGGACAACCATCCCCATCGGAGTCTAAATCCAAACGATTTGGAATTCCATCTCCGTCGAGATCAGGTATTGCGCAGGTAAATTCTTTAAAATAAATTTCAGTTGCCCAACCAGCCCCTGCAGAAGCATTTATCCCTAAAATTCTATAGTACTTGTATGCCTTTATATTCGAAGAAAAATTTGCAATATTCGAATTAACGGTAGATAAGCCTCCACTCGTGGAAGTGGCCACATTATTATATGTTAATGTCCCAGAGACATCAGTCCAATTTGTGTTATCTGAGCTTCCTTGAATTTTATAAGTAGAAGTGGTTGAGAACAGATATTGGCCAGAATAATGACCAATTTCTAAATAGGTTAAAGCTTTGGGACTAGGAAATTCAAAATTTAACCAAGGACCGTTTAATGTACCTGTAGGTCCATTAATTACATAAACATTATTATCAACCCCGTCAATTAAATTAGAAATCGTGTTCCCGTTAAATGTATAATTAATGGTAGACGGTTTAGTTATAATTAATCCTGTTTTGTTAACAATAGCAATTGTGCAATTATCTTCTATAGTATCTAATACTCCATCATTGTCATCATCCAAATCGATTACATCTGTTACCCCATCACCATCTGTATCTTTACAACCACTAATGGTTGCATCAATAGCATAATTATAAGTATAGGTTCCTGTATATAAACCACTTTCACTAGTTGTTTCTAAACCATTCGCAAAACCATTATTTCCATAAGGTGCTGGAATTATACTCGCTGTTAATTTGGCTGATGAAGCAACACCCGAACCTGAAATAGCAGTGGTGCCTGCTTCCACCGCATCTGGACAAGCGTCCCCATCGGAGTCAAGATCTAGCTGATTAGGAACACTGTCGTTGTCAGTGTCTTGCAAAGAACATATTTGGTAAGCTTCACCATTTTGTGTCATTTTACCACCTTTCCAGAATAAACTACCAATATTACCAAGACGAATATCGTATCCTAACGTAATTAGTGTAGAACTACCAATACCCGTGAAGCTAAGCGTCTTAACACCAGAGCCATTCAAATAAGTAGTCCCTAATATCTCTCCTGTAGAAGCATCTATGGCTCTCAAATATGGTTTTGATCCAGTTGTAGGATCATCCAGAAAAACACTAATTAATCCAACTTCAAAAGTATAAGAAAGGCCCGCCGTAGTAGCAAAACTTTTGACCATCTTACCAGTAATATTAGGGCCTGCATAGGACCCTTGTAAATCAAAATATGGATCCGTTCCACTCACTCCCATATAATCAAAATCGGCTCTATCTAATATTGAAGGCGACGGATCAAAATCGAATGAATACCAACCGGAACAATGTGTAAAAATCCCATAGGTGCTCGCAGCTTTTAATGCATCCGTACAAGTACCATCCGTACTATTTGCAAGAGTACAGTTCAACTCTTTAAGATCGGTTATTCCATCATTGTCGTCATCAATGTCATATATATTTGAAACACCATCGCCATCAGTATCCAGACAAGCACTTAATGCTGATGATAAGGCTATAACATATTTGTAAGTTCCACTGTAAATACCACTTTCTGTTGCCGTTTCTAAGCTGTTTAAAAAACCATTTGCACCCGTGGTTGCCGGATTAAAAAAGCTTGTACTTCCGTATGCTGTAGTTCCTATTGGTGCCGTTCCTGCTTCCACCGCATCTGAACAACCATCACCATCTGAATCTAGGTCATTTTGATTAAGCTTTCCGTCTCCATCTGTGTCATTGGTACAAGTTGGCTTAGGATTCGCACTTGGACTTGCCAACGAGGAAAAAGTAAATTTTGCTTCATATACGCCCCCATAGCCGCTAGTACCAGCTACACCCAATAATCGAAAATATTTGAACTTCGTAGTTGCGGCTAACGTATTTGAAATAGTAAAAGCACCTGTTGTATTTGATGAAAAAGTGGTGGTAGAAAGATCGGTCCAGTTTTGATTGTCACCTGAACCTTGAAGTTTAAATGTACTTGTACTGGCACTTGACAAAGGCCAATTCACTAAATCAAAACTCATTCCTGAAATAGCGATATAATTCTTGGCGGTAAATTTGAAAATTTCTTTACCCACCCAATCCTGTCCTGTAGTAAAGGCAGAAGCAGTGGTTCCCACTCGATCTATTGAATTACCAATGACATAACTTGCAGTATGTTGCGTTAATTCGCTACTTACCGAAGCTGGATTACTTAGTTCTTCCAACGTATAAAAACAAGTTGGAGATTCTACGGCATCTAAAATTCCATCATTGTCATCATCTAAATCAATTAAATTAGCAATCCCATCCCCATCTGTATCCGTACAATTGTAAGCATTGTCAGTTGCATAATCATAGGTATAAATGCCAGAGTACAAATTACTTTCAGCAGCTGTCTTTTCTAAGGAATTATAAAAACCATTTACACCAAAATCTGAGGTTGTTCCTGTAAACTTATAATCTGTTGTTGTGGAAGTTGTAGTTCCTGCTTCTAAAGCATCACTGCATCCATCCCCATCAGAGTCTAAATCTAAATGGTTTGGAACTAGATCCCCATCTGTTCGTCCTGTTAAACAGGCTGATTTTGTATATTGACTTTGTACAAAACTGTTAACTATATTGAATCTAATTTCAGTAACACCCCCATAATTTGAAACGCCAGCCACACCTATTACTCTAAAGTTTTTATACTTGGTCGTTGGGGCAACTGTATTCTGTAAACTATACGTCCCAGTGGTACCTGTTGAATTCTGAGCAGTAGACAAATCGGTCCAAACATTATTATTGTTAGATCCTTGTAATTTAAATGTGTTACCGGATACTGAGGAAAGCGCCCACGTAGCAAGATCCATATCCACACTTGCAACTGGTATTGGAAATAATGCTTCCAATTTAAATAGCTCCTTACCTACCCAGTTTACCGAAGGATCAAATGCCGATAGGGTAGTAGCATTCCCATCAATGGCTCTACCAATTAAATTTGTCAAATAAGGTGATAATTCAGTAGAAATAGCAATTGGTAGAGATAATTCAGCCGCGTTGTAAAAACAGGTTGGTGATTCTATTGCGTCTAAAATACCATCGTTATCATCATCAATATCGATTAAATTAGGTACGCCATCTCCATCTGTATCGGTACAAGCATTGAACAGAGCATTATTTGCATAATAATAGGAATAAACGCCTTTATACAAATTACTTTCAGCAACTGTTTCTAACGTGTTTAAAAAACCATTGGCACCAAAACCATTGGCACCCGTTATTGTCGGATTAAAAAAGCTTGTACTTCCGTATGCTGTAGTTCCTATTGGTGCAGTTCCAGCTTCCACCGCATCTAAGCAACCATCCGCATCAGAATCTAAATCTTGATGATTAAATATTCCATCTGCATCGTTATCGTTTGTGCAATTCTCTTTTGGAAAATAGGATGCATAATAGGTTGAATTATTTAAATCAAAATATAATTCACTAGCAATACCTGCTAATATATCAGCTGCAACAACTCCGTAAATTCGATAATACTTATATTTCCCAGCACCTGCAGTAACGGTAAACTTATTGGAATTGGTTAATGACACAGCTCCATTTACAGTTATATTAGTTGTATTTGCTTGTCGTGTGATAGCGGCAGTTAAATCTGTCCAAGATGAATTGTCATTCGAGCCTTGTAATTTTAAACTTGATGAGGTTGCCGCAAAAATTTCAGTAGCCGTTGTTTTTTTGATATATAAAGCATCTAATTGAGTTGGGCTAGAAAACTCAACTTTGAAAATTTCTTTATTTAACTGGGATTGCGCAGTAGAAGTTGAAAATTGAACAGCCGCAATTGCTCCATCATTATCGGTTAAAGATGAAAATTTATTATTTGGAGAAAGTGTATTTAAAATGGAGGTAATTTTTACCTGAATAGTTTTGTCAATAATATTCCACTCTTCAGTTTTCATGAAACAATCTGGCGATTCCACCGCATCTAAAATTCCATCATTGTCATCATCAATATCAAATAGGTCAAATATTCCGTCGCCATCCGTGTCTATACATGCAGCTAAGTTTTTACTTAAGGCATAAGGATCATACAGGGATGAATAATTGATCGTTCCAGCAGGAGAGCCTTCGTAATTATCTAATAATCCATTCGTATTTGCGTCCGTCCCGGTTGGATATGCAGTTGTGCTTGTGGCTGTTGTAGAGCTTCCTGACTCGATCGCATCTGAACATCCATCCCCATCTGAGTCGAGGTCAAGGCGATTTGATTTTCCGTCATTATCGGTATCCCCATCATTGCAACCCGCTAATAACCCTACCCACGTATTATTGGAGCCTGCTGTTTTATAAATTTCAATTCGTTTAGCAGAGTATGGAATCTCAATCAAAATATTTGCTGTAGATGAAAGCGATCCATCATAGGAAAGAGCACCTGCCGCAGTAAGCTCCATTGAAGAGCCTGCTAGATATGTAGGGTTTACATAGGACCCCTTTTCTAAAATATTATTTGAACTTAGTGGAATCAGGTTTCCTAAAACATCGTACACTTTTAGCGTAACTGATTCACTTTGGTCAACATCAGCCACCGCAATCTTTAATTGCTGATAGGTAGTATTTAGTACAATAGCCCCTGAACTTGTCCCTGAAAATTGCACCACATCGATATTAGTGCCGTAAAGCGTCGTTGATATGCTACTTACTGTAGCTCCTCCTAACTTGATAAAGTTTCCCGAATTATTATCTGAAAAAATGCTCGTTGCGCCAGCAGCTGTTGGGGCCACAGCATTTAATGGAGAAGTACAGGTCAACTCAGTAAGATCTAATACCCCATCGTTATCATCATCTAAATCGATTACGTCATTTATCGAATCATTGTCTGAATCAACGCAGGCAGCGTAGCCCCTCATCGTTGCATAAGCATAGGTACTGGTATAGTTGATGACACCATTATCCGTAGCAGTTTCAACACTATTTGCTAAACCATTAGCACCATAGTTTCCAGCAGAACCAGCAATGGCATTTGATAAAGTAGTTGTAGATGTAACTGCACCGTTGGCTCCATTTTTTACCGAGCCTGAATTCAGGGTTCCGCTAACACCGGCTTCTACAGCATCTGTACAGCCATCCCCATCGGAATCTAAATCCAATCTATTCGGAATTCCATCATTATCGGTGTCAATATCTGCAGTTCCACAAATGGCGCGGAATTCGCCCAAGAACATATTATATGCAGCGTTCACAGTAATGCCTTCGGATGATATTTGACCAATGCTGTTATTATTAATGTCATACCAGCCGCTTATAATATTCAAACGGAGTTTGGTTACATTAAATAATGCTTTGGGGAAATAAAAAGCTTGGGCACCTGGCAATGCGCCGCTACTATTGGGCTGTGCAGTCGTGAACACCTGTGAGGTAAATATGCGACCACCTTCATAGGTAACTTCTACCCTAAAATCCTTGGGAGGCCCATCGCCACCACCGTAATTAAAGGCATCAGGTGCCCAAAGGGCAACACCCCCTACGTTAGAACCTGTTGGCATTAAGTATTCAATGAAACCAGATGTTTCTGGCTCCTTTAATAGCCAGGCGTTTTCTAGTATCGCGGGAGCGCTCGCTAATGCAGTTAGCCCAGTACCTGTAAAGCCCGAGCCATCAATAGTTCTAGTAGCTGTAGAACCCCCATATACCGGACTAGAGGTAGCAGAAAAAGGGGTTAATGTCACTGTAGAACATGAGCCAGATTGCTCTGCAGTATCCAATACCCCATCATTATCATCATCAATATCAATAAAATCAACAACACTATCCCCGTCGCTATCTAAACAGGTAAATGATTTTGAATCAATGTTATTCGTATAGGTACATTCATTTATGCCCGTATTAGGTGTCCATGAACTTAAATTAAATGGCCTTGTCGTAGTGCCTAGATCATTCACTACAGCGAATACATTTGTAGAGAGTGCCACTAAATTGGCCGTCATGGTCACTGCCTGTGATGCCCCAACTGCAATGCTCGCAGTTGTTTGGAAAGTTCCAATTAAATTAGCGGCACCTGTAGTAGGATTTGCATCATACATAGCCACAGAAGTTCCGGCTGGCAATAAAAACGAACCTGTATTACTAATGGTAGCGGTAACAGTAATCCTAGGACAATCCGTTGTCACTGTATTAATGGTAATTTGTGCATCAGGAGCATACGTAAAACCACTAGGCACACCATTTCCTACAGCATCCGCAAATTGAAACTGTGCTGCGTTATTATTATAGGCTAGGGAACTTGCTGCATTAATTTCCGTGGTTGGAATAGTTAAGTTGCTATTAACATTTACAATACGGTAGTTCCGTTGGTTCCAATAGGTAGGCGCACCTTTCCAAGGAATAGTAGTAGGGTCGCTTCCAAAAACTTGTAACATATTATTTCCTGTCACTGCAATTTCTGCCTGACCATCGTTGTTCAGGTCCGCCACAATCGGATATTCTCCCCAAGTAGCTGAAGAAACTGATTCCGTTGCATAATTAACAGGCGTAGTTCGGTTACCATTAATAATCCGTAAGGTAGATTGATCACGATATACAATCTCTCGTAACCCATTCCCATCAAAGTCAAACGCGGTAATACCTGTACATCCAGACATATCATTGGTAGCGATGGACCAAATATGCTGCGTCGCAGTTCCTACAGTCGTATTGTAATTTAAATTGTAAGCCGTAACAATTCCTGAAGAACCGCCAGATGAATTAATGATTACAGCTTCAGGTAAATCAGTAGACTTTCCTCCTGTTGTTTTATCATCAAATACATTGGCAATTAAAGGCAAACCTCTAACTCCATAAATGAAGCTTGGAGGTATCCTTCTAAATAAAAGTGTATTTGCAGCATTTGTTCCATTTGGATCCCACATGACAACAAATGTTGAACCATTATAGACGATGTCTAATTTACCATCCCCATTCATATCCGCAATAGCAGTGGGGCCGTTGTCATTAGCAGCAATTAAACTTGAACCAACTATAGTACTTAGATCTTTTAAAATAGTAGTTGCTCCTGTAGATAAATTAATCCCATAAACTCTGGAACCATAAATCAATTCCTTACCAGCGTTAGACGAAATGATATCCGCAACAATTACATCAACGGGCGTTCCTGTGCTGCCCGATGTTTGACCAATATATCCTAATGCAGGCCCTGCAACACGCTTAACCAACGCATTGCCTACAATTCCAAAAACATCACTACCTAATACAATTTCAGGTGTTCCATCTTCATCGATATCAACTATATATGGGGTTGCTTCAATTGTATATTGTGATGCGGTTGTTGATTTAAAAAGGAAATTTGTTTCTGTCCCACCAGTACTAGCAAAAATATATAGAAAACCAGATGCATTTACCATAACTACTTCTGGAGCAGAAGATGTATTTCCTATAATATTCGCAATAGCAGGCTGAACCGACCTGGCACTTGAGGTAGTTATAACAAAATCCTTTGTCGCGGTAGTTTTATTTGTACCATCTCCCTTATAAACATAATAACCAGAATAATCACTCGCAGGCGCTAATATTTCTGAAATGCCATCTCCATTTAAATCGGCTGCTGTAGGTGTTCCTCCATTCCAAATAACTGCATTGGATTGGAATTTTTGAACCATCCCCCATGAGGTTGCGGGAGTTGGATTGTATGGAGCTGCGCAAGGTGTCTGTGAAAATGCAAACGCAGCACATAGCTGAAAACAGATATATATAACGAATCGAATCGGTAACCGTAATTTCATAATTGGTATGCCGAAATAGAAATTTTAGAGTTCGGCAATCAAATAAAATGAAATTGGCCAAAGGGGTTTGTCAAAAAAAGTGCTCAAAACAAAATTTTGACAGAATAATTAGGGGCTTATAACGCTTTAAAATACTCTTTAGGGGTAGACCCGCGGTATTTTTTAAAAGCCGAATAGAAACTTTGGCGGGTACCAAAACCGGCTGATTCTGCGATTACTTCAAAAGATAATTTACTCAAGGTTTCTTGGTTGATCAGATGATTTTCCAAATATTCTATTCGATAATTATTCAAATATTCACGAAAGCTGAGATTGAATTTTAATTTAATAGCTAGGCTAATTTTACGGTGGGGAATACCTGTCAGCGATCCCAAGAGTTCTACCGATAACTGGCTATTTAAGAATACTTCTGTCTCAATAAAATAATTATCTATTTTGCTGGCGATATTCATTAGATAATCAATTTCTTCTTTCTCCTTTATTAAATCATTTTCAGAAAAATATTTTTCATTGATCTCCCCTAACAAATACCCACGTAAAATAGCCGCATCTAGGAATTTGGGATTTAATGAAATATATGCTACCTGAAAGAGAAATTCAGCAATTAAAAAATAATCCGGGTTTCCTAGTTGGATAGTCGCCCCATCCTCCAAAACAAAGTTTTGAACCATATAGATAA
>Ga0222712_10001232_pt1 | contig 32506 bp, 26 predicted proteins | sample C33_657DmetaG_FD_165043 | JGI IMG/M metagenome (GOLD analysis project Ga0222712, IMG submission 165043) | Estuarine water microbial communities from San Francisco Bay, California, United States - C33_657D | ecosystem: Environmental > Aquatic > Marine > Unclassified | place: USA: California...
AGTTAGATTACTAGTGCCTTCAACAGCAGACAAATTTGCAGGCATAAATTTACCATCCTTGGTATAAGCACTTGCAGCTCCCACAGAATCTCCTTTAGTAATTAAATCGGTTAAGTTAATATTAGCCGCTTCAATTTCTTTTTTAGCATTCATTAAATCAAATGCCGGTTTTGTTTCTGATTTGCATGCGAATAGACTTGTTGCAATCAATGCTGAGAAAAGTAATTTTTTCATGGTTTTATTTTTTTAGTGTATGTGGTCAAAGAAAGTATACAGTTTAGATGTAAAGTTTCGTTTTTTAAATGTAAGAATTTTAAAATAGAACATCCCTCCCAAAATCAGATTCTAACACTTCCACCTATTCACCCTTATTATCCATTTAAAAACTCAAAACCTGGATTAAGCTTGGCCGGGACTTACCCCAAACAAAATGGGTCTAAGCTTTTAACAGCATAAACGCTTGATAATATTGCCTTTCGGCTGTGGGCCCACCAGGGCATGATCCTGGGACCCCCTGATTATGAGGGTTTAAAGTTGTATTCTATACTTTTTCTTTTATTGATAATCAATAGGATACAAGAATGAAATAGATTTATATTTCTCATAATTCACCTCTTTTAACCCTTTTTTAGTGAAAACCTGGCACGGAACCTGGCAGGGGTTTAATTACACTTTAATTACTTTTTTATAAATTTAGATCCATTCCATTCCCATCTTATGTTATCCTTTTTTTCTCCCGAAAAAATATCTAACATACCATTTTTGTCAATGTCTTGCACTCTGATGTGATAAAATCTATTTGCTTTGTTATTGTCGATATACTGCGTTGTTTTGTCGGAATATGTTTTGCCTTTATCTTCAGATTTAAACAAAGAAATAAAGTAAATTGGAGCCCCTCCTGAAGGATTATTGAAGTTTCCACTTGGTATAACTTCTTTAGTTCCGTCTTTGTCTATATCCACAAAGTCAAGATTCATTAAGTACCAGTCAGGAGAAATATTAATGGATGTAGAATTGCTTAAACTAAAAACCTTTCCATTACCCCATAATATTCTTAAATCATTTGTTCTAGTTGGTCCATTTGGTACAAAAGCTATTACTAGGTCTAAAAATCCGTCATTGTTAATATCAACTAATTCGGATTTATAAACAACTGGTATATTTCCAATCTCATTATAATCAATAGTGAAATTTGCTTTTCCGTCATTCCACATGATTCTACTTTTAATTCCGTTAGCTTGATTATGAAAATTGAAAGTAATTATATCTAAATCTCCGTCATTATCTATATCGCCCGAGCACCCAGTATACCAAAAACCTTGATCGGGAAATTCTTTTACAATGGAAAATCCACCTTTTGAATTTAACAATAGATGACAATTGTCATTTAAGAATGGGAATGCGCCAAATGGGGGGTCGACTGCAACATTTGAAAATATATCGGGCAGAGAATCATTGTTATAGTCGCCTACTAAAATATTTACGCCATGTGGATTTTTTATTGTGGGACCTGTATAATTTGTTTGCTTTAATTGACTTCCATTATTCATAAATATGGAAGGTGGAGGATTGGGAGTCGGGCTAATTTGTAAATCATAAGCTTCAAAATAGAATACATCTTCTAAACCATCGCCGTCAATATCTAATTGAGCAGACTGCTCATCTATAAACGGATTGTTGAGATATTTACTTCCATCGGATTTTAAAAGTTGAGCTGAAGAAAACCATGTATCATAATTTGATAAATCATAGGAAGAACGCAAATAGTTTTTGTAAATTCTACTTCTACTAAAAGAATAGCTTTGATTAATTGTATTCGAGGCTGTTGTTTTTGAAGTTAACGAGATTTTTAAAGTGTAATTTCCCTTTATATTGAACCCCGTTGCTTTTATATTAGTTGATAATTGAGTAGATATTGTATCTAATTTAAATACTGTTAGATTACTATCAGTTCTCATAACTTGAACACTGTAAATTATACCTTGTGAAGGTATTTTTGAATTAATTGAGATTGTTAAATCTAAAGTGTCTTTAATTAGTAAGTAGTTATTTGATGTTACATCCGGGGATACACTAAATTTTATGGACTCTTCTTGAATAGTAGGAGTTGGAGACGGAACTTCTGTTTTTGTACAACTAATGACAAGCATTACTCCCAAAATAAAGATCACATTTTTCATAAAATTAATTTTATTGTGCTTGGGGGTATGCAAATTTAAGATTTTAAGCTAGTTAAACCGGTTCTGATAATTCCATCCTTTAACTTTCATTCACCCCTGTTTCCTTCAAAAAACACAAAACTTGGCCAGAACTTGGCCGAGAATTACCCCAAACAAAAAGGGTCTACGCTTTTAACAGCATAAACCCTTGATAATATTGCCTTTCGGCTGTGGGCCCACCAGGGCATGATCCTGGGACCCCCTGATTATGAGTCAGGTGCTCTAACCAACTGAGCTATAGGCCCTGAAAATTTGGTTGCCCAAATAATCATGAGCGGCAAATGTAAAATATTTACCCTTAACCTAAGACATCAATATGGTCAATTTGTAAAAAATAATGCGCTTAATTTGCAGCATGGTAACTCCTATAAAAAATATCATTTTTGATTTAGGCGGCGTTTTAATCAACCTCAATTATCAATTAACGCGAAAGGCATTTGAGGACCTAGGTGTTCAAGACTTTGATGCTTTTTATACCCAGCACAAGGCCAATCCCTTGTTTGAAAACTTAGAAGTGGGCGCTATAGAACCTGAGGCATTTTACGAGGCCCTCCGGGAAGCCACTGGATTAACCCTTTCCAATGCCCAATTAGAAAACGCTTGGAATGCCATGTTGCTTGATTTTCCGGCTGATCGCTTACAATGGTTGGATCAAATCAAAAACAAGTATAATATTTACTTATTTTCTAATACAAATGCTATTCATTATAAGGCATTTACTACTATATATGCGCAAACTGCCCCATTAATTGGCTTAAACCCCAATTTTAATCACTTTTTTATAGAGGCGCATTATTCCCATACGCTTGGTCAAAGAAAGCCAGATGTGGCTGCTTTTGAGGCCGTTTTGGCAAAATCGGGCCTTGATCCAGCCCAAACACTCTTTATTGATGACACCATCAGTAATATAGAAGGGGCTCAAAAGGCTGGCCTTCAAACCATATTTTTAAGTGGGGGTCTTACCGTGCAAGACTTAGGCCTTTAAGGCTTAACTTCTTCAAAATCAATGTAATCTTCTTTGGTAGCAGGCTTGGAAGCTTCTGTTTTTGCCTGTCTTTGGGCCTGTGCAGCTTGTTCTTGTTGTGCCCTGGCTGCGGCAGCTTGCTGTGCTTGCATTTCCTTTAATGTATCCTTGATTTGAGAACTGGCTTTACTTACAGGCACTACCACGTTAAATACAAAGCGGTAAATGGCATAGAATAAGAAGCAATAAAATATAAGTTTCATCATAACGATAAGCGTAATAGACCACAAAGGTAAGGACTCTACAAAAGCAAAATTTGGAAGTTTAGGCCTAAAAACACTATATTTGCATTAGAAAATGAAACAATTGAAGGGAACGGCTACCGTTCCCTTCTTCTTTTTTAATATGTCAAACGAATTACAAATAGCAAAAATTGAGGCCTTAATAGCGCAGCTCTTACAAGATGAGCCTACCTATTTTTTGGTTTCTATCCGCATCAAACCTACCAATAACATTAAAGTGTATTTGGACGGTGACCAGGGTATTGCTATCGAAAAATGTGTTCGTTTTAACAAGCAACTGTATAAGTTAATTGAAGAAGAAGGCTATTATCCAGAAGGAGATTTTTCGTTAGAACTTTCTTCTCCGGGGATTGATGAACCTTTAAAATTACATCGTCAGTATGTAAAAAATAAAGGTAGAAATGTAGAAGTATTATTTAATGATGGTACCAGCAAAGAGGGTTTGTTGTTAGAAGTGGCAGAGGCTGATATTATTGTAGAGCACACAGAAGGAAAAGGTAAAAAAGCGGTAACACAACAACTTGTGATTCCGTTTTCAACTATAAAATCAACAACGGTTCAAATTAAATTTTAAAACTTTTGAAACTTTAAATAAAGCGTTATGGCTAGTATTAATCTCATCGAAGCATTCCAGGAATTTAAAGATGCAGAGAACATTGATCGTCCCACGATGATGAAAGTGGTGGAAGATGTTTTTAAAACATTATTACGTAAAAAATATGGTAGTGATGATAACTTTGACGTTATCGTAAACGCCGAAAAAGGTGACTTAGAAATCATCCGTCGTCGACTCATTGTTGAAGATGGTGAAGTGATAGATCCCTTATCTGAAGTGGGTTACAGCGATGCAACCAAAATTGAGCCAGACTTTGAAGTAGGTGAAGATTTGTACGAAGAAATTAACATGATTGACTTTGGAAGAAGAGCTATTTTGGCTGCCAAGCAAACCTTAGCAAGTCGTATTAGCGATCTTAAAAAGAACGTACTCATTAAAAAATATGGTGATCGTATTGGTGATATCATCAGTGCCGAAGTTTACCAAGTTTGGAAAAAAGAAGTACTTCTTTTAGATGAAGAAGGCAACGAACTTATTTTACCAAAGTCTGAACAAATTCCACAAGACTATTTCAAAAAAGGTGAAAACATTAGAGCTGTTGTAGCGCGTGTTGATCTTAAAAATAATACACCAGTTATTATTTTATCTAGAACAAGCCCATTATTCTTAGCTAAATTATTAGAGATTGAAGTACCTGAAATTTTTGATGGTTTAATTGCTATCAAAAAGATTGTACGTGATCCAGGAGAGCGTGCTAAAGTGGCTGTAGAAAGTTACGACGATCGTATCGATCCAGTAGGTGCTTGTGTGGGTATGAAGGGTTCTCGTATTCATGGCATTGTGCGTGAATTGAAAAACGAAAACATTGATGTGATCAACCACACCACCAATATTCAACTTTTAATTCAACGTTCTTTAACCCCAGCTAAAATTAGCTACATGGAGTTAGACAATGATAAAAAGCACGCCGAAGTATTCCTTAAAGCAGACCAGGTTTCATTAGCTATTGGCCGTAGAGGGGTAAATATCAAGCTTGCTTGCGAATTAACCGGCTATGAAATTGATGTATTTAGAGAAGATGAAGAGATTGTTGATGAATTTGACATTGATTTAGACGAATTTAGTGATGAAATTGAGGCTTGGGTAATTGACGAGTTCAAGCGTATTGGTTGTGATACTGCTCGCAGTATTTTAAACCTTACTGCAGAAGAACTAGAGCGTAGAACCGACCTTGAAAAAGAAACCATCGAAGACGTACTAAAAGTGCTTCAAGCCGAGTTTGACGAAGAAGCTTAAGCAGCGTATAGTTAACTATCTTTGCCCTATATAACGGGGTGAGGATCCACGGCAGAAGCGTTCATACGCTGTGGTATATTTCAATGAACGAATGGACTAAAAAACACTGAATGTCAGAATTGAAAACACCCAGACTGTTAGCCGCCGCTAAAGAGTTCAACATTGGCCAAGATACCTTGGTTGAGTTCTTAGTGAAAAAAGGTTTTAGTCGTGATGAGTTAAAGCCTACGGCAAAACTTTCATCAGACCAGTACTATGCTTTACAAGCAGAGTTCCAAGGAGATAAAGTTGCAAAAAACAAAGCCGATCAGGTAGAGATACCTAAGGTTGCTGCGCAGGCAGAGCCTAAGAAAAAAAGAGATGAAGAAGATCTTTCTTTTGCTAAAAAAGAAGATAAGAAAGTGCGCAAAGAAGAGCCAGTAGCTGAAGTTATCGTTCCTGCTCCTCCAGCTCCAGAAGTAAAAGCGCCAGAAGTTAAAAAAACAGTGGCCCCAGAAATTGAGGCGCCAAAAGTGATCCATAAAATTGATTTATCTGCTATTGATTCTTCTACACGTCCTAAAAAAACGGCGAAGAAAAAAACAGATGATGCGCCTACAGAAGAGGTAGAAAAACCAGCTGCTAAAACCGCTAAGAAAAAAGTAGCGGAAGAAGCGCCTGCAGTACCTGAGCCTGTTGTAGCCGCACCAGCGCCTGCTCCGGCCGCACCTATTGAGGAAGTAGCCCCTACCATCGAAAATATTAGAGCCGAGAAATTAGAAGGTCCTAAAATTTTAGGAAAAATTGAATTACCTATCAATAGTGATACGCGTCCTAAGCCAGCGGCTAGAGACGAAAAGCGCAAGCGCAAACGTATTCCAGTAGATGGTAAACCAGCACCTGCTGCACCAACACTTGGCGCAGACGGTAAACCAGTAAGCGGTCCTAACAGACCTATTGTTGCTGCTAATAACAGAAACAATCAAGGTGGTGGCGGTGGTCAATTTAATAGAGGACCAGGTGGTAATAGAGGTGGCAATAGAAATGATAGAGGTAAACGCGCCCCAATTGAGGATAAAGAAATTGATCAAAAAGCAATTCAAGAAAAGATCAGAGAAACCCAAGCGAAGCTTGCAGGATCGGGCGGAAAAGGTAAGAGCTTAAAAGCTAAATACCGCAGAGCCAAGCGTGACGAAGCTGCAGAAGCAATGGGTGAAATGACAGAAGACAACAAACTACAAGTAACAGAATTTGTTACCGTAAGTGAGTTGGCAAACTTAATGGACGTAAGCTTTGCAGACGTTATTGGAAAATGTATGAACCTTGGTATCATGGTTTCTATCAACCAACGTTTGGATGCAGAAGTTATTGAACTCGTTTCAAGTGAATTTGGATTTGAAGTTGAATTTATAGGTATTGATGATGCTGATGAGTTTGATGAAGAGGAAGAAGAAGACGATGAAGCGTCACTTGTAGAACGTGCCCCAATTGTAACGATCATGGGTCACGTGGATCATGGTAAAACTTCATTACTAGATTATATCCGTAATGCAAACGTAGTAGCAGGTGAAGCCGGTGGTATCACACAGCACATTGGTGCATATGAGGTAACAACGCCAACAGGAAAAGCGATTACGTTTTTAGATACACCGGGTCACGAAGCATTTACTGCAATGCGTGCACGTGGTGCAAAAGTAACTGACATTTCAATCATTGTAGTTGCTGCCGATGACGCCGTGATGCCTCAAACAAAAGAAGCCATCTCGCACTCACAAGCTGCAAACGTTCCAATGATTTTTGCGGTGAATAAGATAGATAAAGACGGAGCGAATCCGCAAAAAATATACGAGCAGCTTTCACAAATGAACATTTTAGTAGAAGCTTGGGGTGGTAAATTCCAAAACCAAGAATTATCCGCTAGACAAGGTTTACATGTAGATGCGCTTTTAGAAAAAGTATTGTTAGAAGCCGAACTATTAGATTTAAAAGCCAACCCTAACAAAGAAGGCTCCGGAACTATTATTGAAGCATCTCTTGATAAAGGCCGTGGTTATGTGGCTACTATTTTAGTACAAAACGGAACGCTTCGTCAAGGAGACTTAATTGTTTCTGGACAACATTATGGTCGCGTAAAAGCGATGTTTAATGAGCGTAACCAGCGTATTGAAGTGGCACCTCCATCTACACCGGTAGTGATACTTGGTTTAAATGGTGCACCACAAGCTGGTGAGAAGTTTAAAGTATTTACAGACGAAGCAGAGGCAAAAGAAGTAGCCACCAAACGCGCGCAACTTTTACGTGAGCAAGGATTACGTGCTAGAAAACACATCACGCTTGATGAAATTGGTAGACGTTTAGCACTTGGTAACTTTAAAGAATTAAACATCATCATTAAAGGTGACGTGGATGGTTCTGTAGAAGCATTATCGGATTCATTACAAAAATTATCTACTGCCGAAGTGGCTATTAGAGTGGTATTAAAAGGGGTAGGTCAGATTTCAGAATCGGATGTACTTCTTGCTGCTGCATCTGATGCGATCATCATTGGATTTAACGTGCGTCCTTCTATGCAGGCTAACAAACTTGCAGAAAGTGAAGGTGTTGAAATTAAATTATACTCTATCATCTACACCGCAATTGATGAAATCAAGAGCGCGATGGAGGGTATGCTTGAACCCAAGTACCAAGAGAAAATTATTGCTAACGTTGAAGTACGTGAAGTATTCAAATTTGACAAAGCTACTGTGGCTGGTTGTTATGTACTTGACGGAAAAATTAGCCGTAATAGTAAAATTAGAATTATCAGAGACGGTATTGTTGAGTATCCTAAAGGTGAAGGACAAGCAGCCGAACTTGGAAGTCTCAAAAGATTTAAAGATGATGCCAAAGAAGTTGTATCCAATATGGAGTGCGGCTTGACCATCAAAAACTTCAGTGACCTTAAAGTAGGGGATATTGTTGAAGCCTTTGAAGAAGAAGAAGTAAAACGTACCTTATAAATTTTGTTAAAAGCGATCCCGACCCTGTTGTCGGGATTGCGCTTTTAGTACATTTGAGTAACTATTTAGATTTTATGAAAAAAGTATTCTTGTTTGTTGTGATGATTGCTGCGGCGGGTTTGTTTACGAAGCATGCTGCTGCTCAGTCTAAGAAAGTGGTTGCCGATAAAATTATTGGTCAGGTAGGAGATAAAATTATTTTGCGTTCTGATGTTGAGAATGCACTTTTAGACTTAAAGCGTCAGGCGCAAGGTCAAGAAAATGTAGTGATTCCTACCGCTTGTCAAATCATGGAAGGGCAGCTCATTCAAAAAGCACTTGTGTTGCAAGGTGAAAAAGATTCACTTAAAATTAGTGAAGATGAAATTGATGCAGCACTCGATAACAGAATTAGAAGTGCTATTCAACAATATGGCTCTAAAGATTTATTAGAAGAAATTGCTGGTAAAACGGTGTATCAATTAAAGGAAGATTTTAGAGAAGCATTTAGAGCGCAAAAATTAGCGGAAGAAATGCAAAAGAAAATAGTAGGAACCGTAAAAATAACCCCTAACGAAGTACGTGCTTACTATGCAAAAATTCCAAAAGACAGCTTACCCTTTTATGAGAGTGAAGTTGAAATTAGCCAAGTTGTGGTCATCCCAAAAGCCAATAAGGATATCGAAGAATATGTAGCCAAGCAAATGCTTGACTATAAAAAGCAAGTAGAATCTGGTAAACAAAAGTTTGAGCAGCTCGTAAAATTATATTCGGAAGATCCAGGAAGTAAGGATGCTGGCGGCCAGTACACTTTAAACAGAAATGAAAAAACTTGGGACCCTGCTTTCTTGTCGGCCTCTTTTCGTTTAAAAGAAGGTCAAATTTCTCCCATTGTAAAATCGAAGTATGGACTGCACATTATACAACTTGTGAGCCGCAGTGGTGACGAAGCAGTGGTAAGACATATCTTACGTATTCCTCCTGTTACAGATGACGAAATAAAAGAAGCCACCACAAAAGTAGACTCGATTAAAAAAGCGCTTTTGGGAGGTACGCTCTCTTTTAACGAAGCAGTGAGTAAATTTAGCGACGACGAAAACAGCAAGTTTAGTGCAGGTTCTATTGCCGGTCCAAACGGAAGCGTGTTTTTAACCATTGATATGCTCGACAAAGACATGGTTGTGGCGCTTAAAAATTTAAAGCCTGGACAGTACAGTACACCTCAGGTTTATATCGACGAGCGTAATAGAAAGGCCGTTCGTTTGATTCATTTAAAGCGCAGAACAGAACCCCATCGCGAAAATATGTTGGACGATTATAACCGTATCGCACAGCGCGCCATTGAAGAAAAAAAGGGTAACGTGTTAGAAAAATGGTTTAAAGACCATATTCCTACCTATTATGTGTCTATCGATACTGAATACGGTAATTGTGATAGTTTAAAAGATTGGAAAGATGCGGCAGCTAAGGCTACTGCAAATAGAAAGTAAGTTAAAGGATATTGAATATATGGCGCCCCACCACCGGTGGGGCGCTTTTTTTTGGGCTAGGCTGGCCAGAATATGGCGCGCGAAGCGCGCCATAGAAAAAAATTCTTTTTGTAAATTACATGTACATACATACATTTGTGTTGTGAAACTAGAAAACGCCCTTTTAAGTACTAAATTTTCTAGTGAAGTTCAAAAGGCTTCACTTAATGTTTTGTATAGTGCATGGTGGCTAAAAAGCATTACCAGTAAGGAATTGAAGGATTTTGACCTTACCCATGAGCAGTACAATGTGCTTCGAATTTTGAAAGGAAAATACCCAGATCAGCTTTGCGTAAAAGATATTGCTAGGCGCATGATTGAAAAAAGTTCCAATGTGCCCCGCATCATTGACCGTTTAGAAATAAAAAAACTAGTGAAAAGAACAGTGTCTGAAACGGATAAAAGAGAAACCCTCATTACCATTACTAAAAGTGGCTTGTCTATCCTAGAATCCAGTACCAGTAAGCTTAATCAGCTACATGCCTGTATGCAAAACTTAACTGAAAAAGAGGCGCAACAACTCAATCAGTTACTTGAAAAAATGCGCCAAAAAGAAACCGATTAATTTTTTAAACATATTCATGTATATACATATAAATTAAAAAAGATGAAAACAGAATTACATACAGCTGCAAGTAGAGGCCACGTAAAATTTGACTGGCTTGACACCTACCATTATTTTAGTTTTGGACAATACCAAAATCCTGCGCGGGTTCATTTTGGTGCACTACGCGTTATCAATGATGATCATATCGATGCTGGTATGGGTTTTGGCAAGCATCCGCATGATAATATGGAAATTGTAACTATACCATTAGAAGGAGACCTGCACCACAACGACTCTACTGGTCGTGATGAAATTATTAGAGCCAACGATGTGCAAATTATGAGTGCTGGTTCTGGTATCTACCATAGTGAATACAATTCCAATAACGATAAGCCTGTTAAGCTATTTCAGATTTGGGTTTTTCCAAAAGAAAAAAATATCAAACCCCGTTACGAGCAGCTTACATTTAGTGCAGCAGACCGTATCAATAAATTTCAAACGGTTGTAGCCCCTGACAATGATAATGCTGTTTGGATTAATCAAGATGCTTGGTTTTCATTAGGTGATTTTGATGCCAACCAAACACAAAGCTATAACCTCCACAAATCAGGTGGTGGTGTGTATCTTATTGTTGTGAACGGCCAGGTTAAAATTGGTGCGCAGGAACTAGGCTCAAGAGATGCTATTGCTATATCAGAAACAGAATCCTTTGAATTTACAGCCACAGCAAAATCTTCATTACTAGTGATTGAAGTACCCATGCAGTGGTAATATATTTTTAAATTTTAAACACACACCCATGAATTACTTAAAACAAGCCCCTTCTTTATTATTAGCCTTTGTATTTGTTGTATTTGGCGCTAATTACTTTTTCAATTTTATGCCTATGCCAGCACCAGCTGGAAATGTAAAGGCTTTTTTTGATTTGTTTTATCCAACTAAATATTTGTTGGTTGTTAAAACACTAGAAGTAGTTGTAGGCCTTTTATTATTTTACAAACCTTTACGCGCACTAGGATTATTGTTACTTGCGCCAATCGTAGTGAACATTTTGTTGTTTGAATTGTTAATTGCCCAAGCACCCGGTATTGGTGTATTGCTTTTATTGTTAAATGGTATTGCTATTTATCAGCACAAAGAAAAATATATTGGTATTATTAAATAGGAACAAATTTATATGAACATAGAAATTATTTCAGGAAGTCCTCGTACAAACAGTGTCACACATAGAGTAGCGCTTTTCTTGCAAAAGCATTTTGCTGCGAACACCCAACATAATATTGGTTTACTAGATGTTAGAGATTGGAACATGCCATTACTAAACTTTGTTATTGGAACACCCGATCAAGCGCCTGATCATCTAAAGCCGCTAGCCAATCGTATGTTTGCTGCCGATGCGTTTATACTAGTGACCCCCGAATACAATGGTAGTTATTCGGCGGCGCTTCAAAACCTATTAGACCATTTTCCCAAGCAAAGCCGTAAGGCTTTTGGGCTCGTAACCGGTTCGCCGGGTGGTTTAGCCGGTGCTAGGGCTAGTCAGCAATTACTACTATTGGTGCCTGCTTTGTTTGGAATTGCGGCTCCTAATATGCTGTTGGTTCCGTTTTTAGACCAAAAGTTCTCTCCCGAAGGCGAATTAACTGACGCTGGCTTTCAAAAATCGGTGGATACTTTTACTAGCGAGTTTTTGTGGTTAGCGGAGGCATTAGCTGCCAATAAATGATAAAATACCTTTAATATTTAATTGTAGAGAAGTGGCGAAGTTATTAACTTCGCCACTTCTCATTTATACCTACTATGAGCGACGATATCAAACACGAATGCGGCTTAGCTTTTATTCGTTTGAGAAAGCCTTTTTCTTACTACCTACAAAAGTATGGTAGCGTAACCTACGGCCTCAATAAGCTGTATTTGTTAATGGAAAAACAGCATAATCGTGGCCAAGATGGTGCAGGTATTGCAGCTGTAAAATTAGATATCGAAGCGGGTAATCCTTACTTGCACAGAATGCGCAGCAGTGCTCCACAGCCTATCGCCGATTTATTTTATAACATCGGTCAAGAAATTCAGGAATTAGAAAAGCACCAACCCGATATTAAAAATCATCCGGGTTTAATGAAAGGGCATTTACCATTTTTAGGAGAACTGTTATTGGGTCATCTGCGTTATGGCACCCAAGGTAAAAACAATGTAGAGTTTTGTCATCCATTTATAAAGAGAAATATTTCTCCAGGAAAAAATTTGGCACTTGCAGGTAATTTTAATCTGGTAAACACCGACGATTTATTTGCACAAATAAATTTTGAACCAGGCGCTTTTCAAAAGCAAAGTGATTTAGCTGCGATGCTAGAAGTAGTGCATCATTTTTTAGTACAAGAAGACGATAAAAATCCAAATACTGCAAATATTGCGCACGTATTAAAGCAGGCTACGCCTATGTTTGATGGCGGTTACACCATTGGTGGGCTGCTTGGTAATGGAAGTAGTTTTATCATGCGCGATGCGCATGGTATTAGACCTGCCTACTATTATATTTCAGATGATGTGATTGTAGCGGCATCAGAACGCGCTGCCATCAGAACCACATTTAATGTGGGTGAAAATGAAGTACAAGAACTCATGCCAGGTACTGCTATTATTGTAGATCCCAATGGCGATTATCATATCGAGCAAATTTTAGAACCGAAAGAAAGAAGAGCGTGTAGTTTTGAACGAATTTATTTTTCTAGAGGTAGCGACGAAAAAATTTATAGAGAACGTATTGCACTAGGAAGATCTTTAAGTGAAACAGTTCTTGAAAGAATTGATAATGATTTAAAAAATACCATTTTCTCTTATATCCCTAACACAGCAGAAGTTGCTTTTTACGGACTCATAAAAGGAATGGAAGCCTACTTAAATAAAATTAAAGTAGAACGTATTTTAAGTTGGGGCAAAGATTTTACGCCTGAGAAATTAGAAGAAATGGTGAACCGTAAAATTCGCCAAGAAAAGATAGCCATCAAAGACGTTAAGCTGCGCACTTTTATTACCGAAGATGCCAACCGCAACGAAATGGTACAACACGTATATGACATCACCTATGGTACCGTTCGTAGTGGCCAAGACACGCTGGTGGTGATTGATGACAGTATCGTACGTGGCACTACATTAAAAGAAAGTATTGTTCGAATGCTTTCAAGATTAAGCCCTAAAAAAATTATTGTTGTTTCGTCAGCACCACAAATTAGATACCCCGATTGTTATGGTATTGATATGAGTAAGCTTGGAGATTTTATTGCATTTAAAGCAGCTGTTGCATTGCTAAAAGACACCCAGCAAGAGCATATTTTAACCGAGGTACACGAAAAAATAAAAGCATTGGATCTGGCTGGTGAACTCCACACCGAAAACGTTGTGCGTAATATTTACAAGCCTTTTACGACACTTCAAATTTCAGACAAAATTGCTGAACTGATAACGCCTCCCGAAGTGTCTACACCAGTAGAAGTTATTTATCAGACCATCGAAGATTTACACGCATGTTGCCCAACCAATACCGGTGATTGGTATTTTACAGGTAACTATCCTACACTAGGTGGCAATAAAGTGGTCAATAAAGCTTTCTTAAATTATATCGAAGGCAAAAACGAACGTGGGTATTAATAGGCGTTACATTTTATAACATACTGCATTGATATTCATACCTGCTCCAACTGAGGCAAATAAAACAATGTCTCCTTTGTGCAGGCTATGATTTTCAAGTTGTCCATGTTTTACCAAATCATATAAAGTAGGTATCGTAGCAACTGAACTATTACCAAGCTTGTGAATACTCATAGGCATAATATGCGCTGGTATTTCTTTGATGCCATATAATTTAAACAGCACTTTAATAAATCCTTCATCCATTTTTTCGTTGGCTTGGTGGAGGAAAAACTGTTTCACCTCACTCACGTGCACGCCTGCTTTATCAAGGCATTCTTTCATGGCAAGTGGCACATTTTTTATCGCATACTCGTATACTTTACGGCCCTTCATTTTAATATAACGTACACTTGGATCGCTATCTGGTTTATTGGATTTGCCCATATACAAATAATAGGCTTCATCGTTGCAATGGCTTTGAACACTTGCCGCTAATATACCAGCATTGGTATCCTCTTTGCCTTCTAAAATAGTAGCCCCTGCACCATCACTAAAAATCATACTGTCTCTATCATAATCATCCACTACACGGCTTAATGTTTCGGCACCTATCACCAAACACTTTTTTGCCATTCCTGATTTTATAAATGCATCTGCTTGAATCACACCCTGTATCCATCCCGGGCAACCAAATAAAATATCGTAGGCTACACAGTTCGGATTTTTAATTTCTAAATCGTGTTTTACTCTAGATGCTAATGCAGGTAAAACATCTGTTTGAATGGTTTTATCTAGTACGTTTCCAAAATTATGGGCTACAATAATTTGATCTAGTGTTTCTGGATCTAGACCCGCATCTTCAATGGCTTTTTTAGCAGCGATGGTGGCCATGTCAGAGGCGTTAATATCTGAACTGGTGTAACGTCTTTCTTCAATACCTGTTATGTCTTTAAATTTTTCAACAATTTCTGAGGAAGGTGTTTCTATGGCTTCTCCATTTTCTGTAAAAAAACGATGATTGGTAAAATCAGTATTTTTTTTAATGCTTGGAGGTATATAAGAACCTGAACCTGTGATAATTGTTTTTAAATTAGACATGTATGAATATTGGGTTATAAATATTTGTCACCTTTGTTACGTTTCACTTCTGCTACGTATTCTTTAATGGATTGTTCCTTTTCTTTTTTACAAATCAGTAAAGCATCTTCCGAATCTACTACTATAAAATCATCGAGCCCTTGTAATACCATGAGTTTATTTGCGGGTCCCGACACCATACATTTTGTAGCATCAATGACGATAACATTATCGGAAGCAACTGCGTTCCCTAAATAATCTTTTTCTAGATTATCGTAAGCACTATTCCATGTTCCTAAATCACTCCATCCAAACGATGAGGGTATCACATATACATTGTCTGCTTTTTCCATGATGGCCACATCAATAGAAATATTAACACAGAGTGGGTATATTGTATCAATAGATTCTTTTTCTTGCGGGGTGTTAAACTTGTCTTTTGCGGCATCAAATAATTCAAACATTTCAGGTTGAAATAGTTCAAATGCTTTTACAATTTGCGCCACTTTCCAAACAAAAATACCGGCATTCCATAAAAAGTCACCACTGCTTATAAATGTTTTAGCAAGTTCTATATCTGGTTTTTCGGTAAATGTTTTTACTTTAAAAATACCATCACCCGCTTCTACTGTATCGTGCTGAATATAACCATATCCTGTGTTAGGATGTGTTGGCTTAATGCCCAGTGTAACAAGTGATTTAATATGATTCACAAAACCAAGTGCTTTGTTCGTGGTTTCTCTAAACTGTTCTGCATCTAAAATCATATGATCAGAAGGTGCAACAATTAAAGAAGCTTCTGGGTCTTTTTGTAGTAGCTTAAAAGATATATAGGCAATACAAGCAGCCGTATTTTTTCTGCTAGGTTCCGCTAAAATATTTTGTGCGGGAAGTTCAGGTAATTGTTCCTTAACAATGGACACATATTCTTGGGAAGTAACAATGTAGATATTCTCTAGCGGTATAAAAGCCTTGTACCTTTCAAAAGTCCATTGTATGAGTGATTTTCCGGTATGTAAAATATCCAAAAATTGTTTTGGGTATGCAGTTCTACTCATAGGCCAAAACCTACTGCCAATCCCACCGGCCATAATGGCTACATAATGGTGTTTATTCATAACTAAATAAGTCCCTCTTTTATAAGTTCGTGGATATGCAATATGCCATAATAGCTACCTTCTTTGGTAACAATCAAATGGCTTATTTCATGTTGCTTCATCTGATCAATAGCTTCTACAGCGAGCGTTTGATAATCTATTACTTGTGGGGTATGTGACATAATTTCTGCTGCGGTAATATTTTCTATGTTTACCGTTTTTTCTAGCATGCGTCTTAAATCACCATCTGTGATAACACCAACAATTTCATTATTATTAATAACAACCGCAACACCCAATCTATTCTTCGTAATTTCAAGAATCACATTTTTTAATGCTGTATGGGTTGCAACCGTTGGTTTAAGCGCTGTGCTTGTAAGGTCTGCAACTTTTAAAAACAAACGCTTTCCTAAATTACCGCCTGGGTGGTATTTTCCAAAATCATCACTTGTAAAACCTTTTAATTGCATGAGGCATACCGCAATAACATCGCCCATAACTAGTTGAGCCGTTGTGCTGCTGGTTGGCGCTAAATTATTAGGACATGCTTCTGCGCTTACCGTTGTATTTAAAATATGATCCGATTCTGAAGCTAAATAACTTGAAGTATTGCCTACAATACCAATTAGTTTATTGCCAAAACTTTTAATGTAAGGAACAAGGGCTTTAATTTCTGGACTTTCACCACTCTTGCTAATAATTAAAACGATATCATCTTTTTGCACCGTTCCTAAATCACCATGAATGGCGTCGGCGGCATGCATAAATAATGAGGGTGTTCCCGTAGAATTAAGTGTAGCTACAATTTTTTGGGCTATCAGTGCACTTTTTCCAATCCCACTAAAAACCAATCGGCCTTTACAGTTGTTAAGGAGTTCAATCGTTTCTACAAAAGAAGCATCCAAAAATGTGGCTAGGTCTGCAATGGACTTTGCCTCTAACTGAACGGTTTGTAAAGCGGTTTCTACTATTGCGTTTTTCATGCTTTGCAAAGGTAAACTTTAACACGAAAGCACGCGTAATCAGGTCATTCTTTGTTAACTTCGCCATCCTTTCAAAAAAAAGGATTAACTTAAACAAAGTACAAATACCCGTTTTTAGTTGATTATGAAGGAAATACAGATGAGAAATGGCAAAAACAAGCAGTAAAACCACCAAAACAACCACAAAAGCAGCCCCTAAAAAGGCCCCGGCTAAAATAAAAGGCCCCCGACAGGCCAGCACCCTGGTAGATCCAAGTAATTTTGATATTTATGGAGGCCTCGAAAAGTATTTTGGTTTTAGAGAGTTTAAAGGCACCCAAGAGCAGGCAATTACCAGTTTATTAAGCGGCAAAGACACATTTGTTATCATGCCAACTGGTGGCGGTAAAAGTTTATGCTACCAACTTCCAGCACTCCTCCAAGAGGGATGTGCTATTGTGGTGTCTCCACTTATTGCCCTCATGAAAAACCAGGTTGATTTGGTGCGCGGATATAGTGAGAATGACGAAGTAGCACACTTTTTAAATTCTTCTTTAAATAAGGGTCAAATAAAAATAGTAAAAGATGATTTGCTAAACGGCAAAACCAAACTATTGTATGTGGCACCTGAAACATTAACCAAGCAAGAAAACCTTGATTTTTTTAGCGACCTTAAAATTTCTTTTTTTGCCGTAGATGAAGCCCACTGTATTTCGGAGTGGGGACATGATTTTAGACCCGAGTACAGACGTTTACGCGAAATGATGGATATCATCAATCCGTCGGTACCTGTGGTTGCTTTAACAGCAACGGCTACACCAAAAGTACAAAGTGATATTGTTAAAAATTTAGGTTTACGTGACGCTAATATTTTTCTTTCTTCATTTAACAGGTCTAATTTATTTTATGAAATTCAGCCTAAAATAAAAAAAGAAGATACCGTAAAGCATATTGTAAAATTTATTTCACAGCATAAAGGAAAGAGTGGAATTATTTATACACTCAACCGTAAAACCACCGAAGAATTAGCAGAATTACTGGTAGCCAATAATATTAAAGCGGTAGCTTATCATGCCGGTCTCGATCAAAAATTAAGGGCCGATAGACAAGACCAATTTTTACAAGAAGATGTTCAGGTAATTGTTGCTACCATTGCCTTTGGCATGGGTATTGATAAGCCAGATATCAGGTTTGTCATCCACTTTAATATTCCAAAATCTATCGAAAATTACTACCAAGAAACAGGTAGAGCAGGTCGCGATGGACTAGAAGGTATTTGTGTATTATATTATTCTCATAAAGACGTTTCAAAAATAGAACACCTCATGCGCGATAAGCCACTCAGCGAACGCGAAGTGGGTAATCAACTCATTGATGAAACAGTTGCATATGCAGAAAGTGGTGTTTGCAGAAGAAAAATTTTACTCCATTATTTTGGAGAAGAGTGGCCAACAAAAAACTGTGGTAACTGCGATAATTGTAAACATCCAAAAGAACAAATAGAAGCCAAAGTCGAAGTTGTAAAAATATTAAAAGTTATTGCAGCACTAGACGAGCGCTTTGTAGCAGATTATGTGGTGAATATGGTGAGTGGTCATTTAACACCACAAATTTCAATGTTCAGACATGACACGTTACCTGAATTTGGTATTGGTAAAGACAAAGACGCACACTTTTTTAATAGTCTTATTAGACAAATGCTTCTAGAAAATTTAATTCAAAAAGACATTGAAGAATACGGGCTTTTAAAATTAACAGACAAGGGCAAAAAGTTTTTAAAGAAAGCAAGCAGCTTCAAAATTGTACTCAATAATTTATTTGAAGACGCCAATGCCGATGATGAAGATGGAGATGGTGCTGCGCAAACAGGCGCCGCAGCAGATGAAAAACTTTTTCAGATGCTTAAGGAGCTTCGTCAATCCGAAGGAAAAAAGAAGAGCTTGCCTCCCTTTATTATTTTCCTGGAAAGTTCGCTTCAAGATATGGCTACCTTATTTCCTACGACCCTAGAAGAACTTGATAAGTGTCAAGGGGTTAGTAAAGGAAAGGCCCTAAAATACGGAAAGCCTTTTGTGGACATGATTGCAGCCTATGTAGAAGAGCATGATATTGTTAAGCCAGACGAATTTGTCATGAAAAGTGTGGCCAATAAAGCGAATAATAAAATTTACATTATTCAAAATGTAGATAAAAAAATCCCACTCGAAACCATCGCCAAAAACAAGGATTTAAAATTAGACGAACTACTAGAAGAAATGGAAACCATTGCTGCTAGCGGCACCAAACTTAATTTAGATTATGCTATTGATGAATGGTTGGATAGTTACGATCAAGAAGATATCATTGATTACTTTAAAAGTTGTGAAACCGCTTCACTAGAAGTAGCGCAGCAAGAATTAAGTGAAAATGATTACAGCCTAGAACAGCTAAAAATTATGCGCATTAAATTTTTGAGTGTCTTTGGAAATTAATGCACTTCATTTTTATAGGCCTTCATTCTTTCTATTACATTTTCTCTTACGTTCACGTAATACAAATTGTAATCTCCAATATGATAGTTTGGATTTTTAACTAAAAAACTTCCAAATATTTTTGGCTTTGCAGTCCATAAAACTTTGTCCGTTAATTTAGCCTCCGCAACACCTTTTGCTAGTTTATTAAAATTGGTAAGAACCCCGCCTTTATTGGCGTCCCAAGAGGCGTTAGGTATCGTTTTGTTAAACGTAAGCGGGTTGGTAACAATTACATCAAATTTTTCATTTTGAATGAATGGTGGGGTGTATCCTTCTTTGTATGTCCTCCAACTACATATACATCCAGTTTGTTTGGGTGTATCACATGCCTTGATAGCGTTATATACTTTTGGGTTAACAGGAATACCAACTAAATAGGCGGCTACCAATTGTTTTTGTAAAGGCTTGTCATCAAAAAATTCCTTTACTAGTCTAATCCCATGTGTTGTGCCTTGGCTATGCGAAGCAATGATAATGGGTCTTCCTTTGTTTTCATTGGCTAAATAATATTCGAATGCAGCTTTTACATCTTGGTAGGCAAGTTCGAACGCGGCAATGGCAAAAGTTGTATCGGTTGATGTTGCTGGATAGTAAGCACTGATATGCGTTTGTCTATAACGTGGCGCATATAACCTGCCAGCTACATTAAATAAACTTCCTTGGTAAAGTACCGGACTGTAATCTGTTTTTGCAGCTAAAAATGCATCTGAAATATCGGCATTTATGCCAAATGGTTTTTCGGGTCCTAAATAGGTAGTAGGATGAATAAAAAATACGTCAACAGCAGTGTCCCTCTCATAAGAAGCTTGTAAAGGAGCCGGCACGCTATCAGAAGGATCATGAATGGCAGGGTGGGCGGCCCAATAACTAAGATCACCGTAGTTGGGTCTAGCAGAGGCTTTATTAATATGGTAGTTGACCGCTAATTTTTGATAGCTATTGCTACAACTAGACAATAATAGTGCCAAGGTAATGACCACGAATAGGTTTGAGGGGGTATGTTTCATCATAGATAATACAAAATTAAACAATTCTGGGCTGCTTTACGGCAATAAGATTTATTAAAAAAGCGTTCATAGAGTATTCTAAATGCCTATTTATGTCTATACCAGTAGTAGATTTAGCAGACTTTTTAAGTGGGGACGCTGCTAAAAAAGCCTCTTTTGTAAAAGCACTTGGTGAAGCCTACGAAACAGTTGGTTTTGTGGCAGTAAAAAATCATGGAATTCCAGCTGATTTGATTACTGCACAATATGATCAGGTGCAGCAGTTTTTTTCGTTACCCCTAGAAAAAAAACTAACCTATCAGATTGATGGTTTAGCGGGTCAGCGCGGGTATACAAGTTTTGGAACTGAACACGCAAAAGGAAGTGAGTCACCCGATTTAAAAGAATTTTTTCAGTATGGACAAACGGTTGATGCTAATCATCCTTTAAAATGGGAATATCCAGACAATGTGGTTGTTGCAGAAATCCCTTCACTAAATAATACTTTACTTGAAGCTTACCGAAATTTTGAAAAAAGTGGAAAGGCATTGTTACAAGCCATTGCCATTTATTTAGAACTCGACGAACATTTTTTTGATGCGCACATAGAAGAAGGTAATTCCATTTTACGTTGCATTCATTATCCACCTATTACACAGGAGCCTAAATCTGCAATACGCGCAGAGCAACATGAAGACATTAATTTAATTACGTTGCTAGTTGGCGCTTCTGCAGATGGACTTCAGATTTTAACAAAAGGAGGTGATTGGGTAGGTGTTACTTCACTTCCAGAACAAATTGTTGTGAATGTTGGTGATATGCTACAAAGGCTTACCAATAATAAATTAAAAAGTACGACGCATAGAGTGGTTAATCCGCCCAAGGAGCACTGGCATACCAGTCGTTTTTCGATGCCATTTTTTTTGCATCCCAAAAGTGAAATGAGTTTAGCTTGTTTAGAAAGTTGCATTGATGCTGCGCATCCAAAAGCATACCCCGATGCATCCGCAGGTGAATATTTAGATGAAAGGCTTCGCGAAATTGGTTTAAAAAAATAAACTTGGCATTACTTCGTCACATACCATTTTTACGTGCTGTGGTTTGGCATAGCTTAACAGCTTTTGGAGGTCCGCAAGGCCATCTTGGTATGATGATGAAAACGTTTGTGCACCGCCGCAGAGATGTTACAGAAGCAGAATTATTGGAGTACAATGGTTTTTGTCAACTCTTACCCGGCGCTTCCTCTACGCAAACATTAGCACTTATAGGTTTTAAAAGGGGCGGCTATTTATTAGCCGTATTAACGCTTCTCATTTGGATAACACCTGCTTGTGCACTTATGGGTGGACTTTCATTTTTACTCAATTATTTTGACAATAACAATGAAGTAATTGGCGCGTTTAAATTTATTAGGCCTATGGCTATTGGGTTTATTGCCTATTCTGCACTAAAAATTTTACAGCTTGCTGTTCATAATACCATCACACGTGTGATAGTAGTGGTTGGCGCAGCTGCTACCTTTTTATTTTTTAAAACGCCTTGGGTATTTCCTGCCTTAATTGTAGCTGCGGGTATTGCAACAAATTTTAGTGACAAAAGAATTCCTGAAAAAGAAAAACCCGTTAAAAAAATAAAGTGGGTAAACTTGTTTTTATTTATTGCATGCTTTGCATTGGCAGGTTATTTATCGGAAACAGCTAGCCGCAATAATTGGGAAAATAGAAAAGCTTTTAACTTATTTGAACACAACTATCGTAACGGAAGTTTGGTATTTGGGGGTGGTGATGTACTCATGCCATTACTGTACGAGCAGTATGTAACAAGGCCGGCTTCTAAACGTGTTATCGATAACAAGCGCGATGTATTAAAAATGAATCAAGCCGACTTTTTAACGGGTTCTGGAATTGTTAGAGCGATACCAGGTCCTGTATTTTCAATTGCTGCATTTTCGGGTGGCATGACCATGCGTTCTGAAGGAACATTTGCACAAATGCTTGGCATTATTATTGGTGCTATTGGCATTTTTTTACCAAGTGCTTTTTTAGTGCTTTTCTTTTTTCCTGTGTGGAGTTATGTAAAGCGATATGTAGTTATTTTTAGATCTTTAGAAGGCATTAACGCCGCTGTTGCCGGGATACTTTTTGGTGCCACTGCCTATTTAATGAGAGACCATTTCTCTGATTCAGCAGCATCAAGTTATTTACTGATACAATGGCTAGTGGTTGTGGCCACTGTTTTATTACTTCGCATCAATAAAATACCCGCACCGCTTATTGTAGCTGCTACATTTATGCTAGGTTTATTGCTTCACTAAAAACAAGTTAAATTATACGGTCAAATGCGGTAATCTGCGCATACTGTTATAATATTACATTTAAAAGTGTTGCATTTGAAGCGAAGGCTACTCCCATTTATTATTGTTTTTTTCCTCTTAGTAGGTCAAATGCCCAAAGCCAACGCGCAGTATATTACCATCGCTGGAACTGTCTATGATATAAGCGCACGAAACCCCTTAGAAGCAGTAGCAGTCCGATCCACATCTGGAAGAGGCGGTGTTACAGATTCGTCAGGAAGGTATATTGTTACTGTATTAAAAACAGACTCTATTTGGTTTTCTATGATTGGTAAAAACACGATGAAATATCCTGTTGATACCATTTCTAATCTAGACAATTTTAATATTATGATTCACGTAAAGGCTACTGATTTGCCGGAAGTGAAAGTGCGTAATAATTATTACAGGTATGATTCTATTCAAAATAGAATAGACAATGCCAAAGCATTTAATTTTAAAAAGCCAGGTCTTGGTTTGACCACGAGTCCCAATTATAATCCTGGTGGACTAACCGTTGGTTTTGATTTAGAAGCCATCATTAATATGTTTAGGTTTAAGCGCAACCAGAACATGGAGTTTTTGCAAAAAAGACTCGTTGATCAGGAGCAAGAAAAATACGTCAACTTCAGATTTAGCAAAGCCTTTGTTCGTAAAATTACATTACTAAAATCACCGGAGTTAGATACGTTTATGGTTCGGTTTAGACCACCTTACGAACTCGTAACAAAAATGAATGATTTAGAATTCGGCTATTACATCGAAAAGCAACTTGAAATTTATAAGCGAACTAAAAATTCATATAGAGGTAGTTTGCGCAGAAGAGATGATTAATTATCTTTATCATCATGCGCCTTTTCATTACAGTTTTATTTTTCATGTCTTTTGTAGCAGTTTCTGCGCAAAACAAAACTGGTGTATGGTATGGTACCATTGTGTTTGAGCCCGATGGTGTTAGGGAAGTAGATTCCGAGCCTCGCATTCGAGTAGATGCTCAGGCCGGCCGCATCATCAATGTTCCGCCTGTTTATGCAGGTTCCATGTCTCTTTCAAAGTCGAGAACGTACACTAAAGCTAAACTAGAAATTATAGACACTGCTGGTCAAATGATGGCGGTGCTTACTACATTTAGTGCCGATCAAAAAAAATTAACTGCTTATTTATTTTATCTATCTGCTACGCCTACCGAGAAATATAATTACTACGCAAAAGCAGTTCGTTGTTTGATTAATGAAACAGAGCACACACCTAGTTTATTTGATCTCCACGGAAAATTTAATTTTACAGATACGAGTATCGTTTTTAGTGGTATTTGGGAGAGTCCTTTTGGGAAAAGCAGGTTAGGGAAATTTAGTTTTCAGCCAAGTATACAATCAGTCAATGTTAATCCGGAGCTACTTATTCAGTGGAATAATGTTGTAAAGGTGATACCGGCGGTAACTGACATTGAAAATTGGGCACCTTCAACGAGCAATTATGATACCATCCTTACCAAATCCTTTTATATCGACTTTTCCATTGCAGAAACAGGGGTCCTAGACAACGATACCTTGTCTGTATTACTAGATGGCCAGGTAATTGAAGAAAACCTCGTGCTCACCGATAAAAAACATGATTTCAGGGTCAATATTACATCCAAAGATTATCATCAGTTAACCATACGCACTAAAAGTGAGGGTTCCATTAAGGGAACAGGCTATCTTTTAAGTATTGCCACCAAAGAAAATGTATATAAATACAACCTCACCCAGTACAAGTACAATCAATCGGATTGGTTTTTTCAGAAGATAGGAGGTAGGGGCCGTTCTAACTAGGTTTTGCTTTATTTATTGGGCAAATAATTTATCTTTAAGGTTCTTAAAATGAATGCTTTGAAAAGATGTTCTCTACCCATAGTGCTCCTTTTAGCACTTGTAGCCTGTAAAGGTAAACCCGACGAAAAAAAACAAAAAGATGGTGGGCCTAAAGCCGCTATCGTAGATGTTATTATTGCCTCTAATAATAAAATCAATAAACAAATTGAAGTGAATGGTTCGGTCCTTCCAAATGAAATGACAACCATACAATCTGAAGTGAGTGGTCGCGTCACTTTTTTACAAATTCCAGAAGGAAGTACGGTTGCAGCAGGTACTGTTCTAGCACGTATCAATGATGCAGATTTAAAAGCATCTCAACAAAAAATAAATGTGCAATTAGATCTCGCACAAAAAAATGAAGTAAGACTCAAAAAGCTTTTGTCTATTGGTGGCATCAACCAAGCAGATTATGACGTTGTGCTTAATCAAGTAAATACATTAAAAGCGGATTTAGCCGTGCTGCAAGCCCAGCTTGATAAAACGGTTATTAAAGCCCCATTTGCTGGAACATTAGGACTTCGCATGATTAGTATGGGCGCCTATCTTACACCTGCTACTGTTATTACCACCATTCAACAGGTGAATCAACTAAAAATTGATTTTTCCGTTCCTGAATTTTATGCGCAAAAAATTAAAAAAGGCGCTGTGGTACATGTGCAATCTTCTGATAATAAATCAAAAGCAGATGCAGTTGTTATAGCGACAGAGCCACTTATCAATGCCACAACAAGAAACTTAAAAGTACGTGCCGTATTAAAAGGGCAGTCATTCAATTTAGGTGCATTTGTAAAAATATCTATCGATGCTACTGCGCCTGCTAATAGCATTTTAATTCCGTCTAATTGTATTATACCAGAATCCACTGTTAAAAAAGTAGTGGTTGTAAAAGATGGTATTGGACAGCTTGTTGAAGTGGAAACAGGCGAAAGAAACGAAGGCCTTGTGCAAATAGTAAAAGGCTTATCGGTAGGTGATAGTATTGCTGTGAGTGGTGTGTTGTTTGTAAAACCAAACGCACCGGTTAAAGTAAGAAGTGTAAAATTATTAAGTGACATTGCAACGCTAGACTAACTATGAATATTTCTGAACTAGCCCTCAAAAGACCCATACTTGCTACTGTGATGAACTTACTCATCATATTATTTGGCGTAGTTGGGTACAATTTTTTATCGGTTCGCGAATATCCAGCTATTGATCCACCTATTGTAAATGTGCGTACTTCATACGCTGGTGCTAATGCAGATATTATTGAAAGTCAAATCACAGAACCATTAGAGAAATCAATTAATGGTATTCCGGGTATTAAAACCATTAACTCTTCAAGTAATAATGGTTCAAGTAATATTAGTATTGAATTTGAAGTCAATCAAGATTTAGAAGCTGCCGCTAATGATGTAAGAGATAAAGTGAGTCAGGCAGCAAGAAATTTGCCACAAGATATTGATGCCCCTCCTGTGGTAAGCAAGTCTGATGCGAGTAGCGATTTTATTTTACTCATAGCCGTACAGAGTAAAACAAAAGGTTTAATGGAGCTAAGCGAATACGCGGAAAATGTATTACAGGAAAGATTCCAAACCATACCCGAGGTAAGCTCAGTAAGTATTTTTGGTCAAAAGCGACCCGCCATGCGCATTTGGATTGATCCCAATAAACTAAATGCGTTTAACCTTACCTATTCTGATTTTAGAACAGCACTCAATAGAGAAAATGTTGAAATTCCATCTGGTAAATTGTATGGTAACAAAACAGAATTAACGATTAGGGCGCTGGGTAAATTACAAACCGAAGATGATTTTAAAAATTTAATCATTGTAGAAAACCAGGCTGGTATCATTCGATTAAAAGATATTGCAAAAGTTGAAATTGGGCCAGAGCAAGAAGAGTATAGTTGGAAGCTAAATGGTGTCAACGGTGTTGGTGTTATTGTTTCTCCACAACCTGGCGCCAATTATATTAAAATTGCAGATGAGTTTTATAAGCGTGTAGAGGAGATTAAAAAAAATGAAAAAGGTGATTTTGAATTTACGCCATTAATTGACCAAACAAAAAATATTAGAAGAGCTATTAGAGAGGTAGAAGAGACGTTACTTATTTCTTTTACACTTGTGGTGCTCGTTATTTTCTTTTTCTTCAGAAACTGGCTGATTGCGATACGTCCCATTATTGATATTCCAATATCATTAATTGCGACATTTTTTATCATGTATATTTTTGGTTTCTCCATTAATGTGCTTACACTACTTGGTATTGTGCTTGCCACCGGACTGGTGGTGGATGATGGTATTGTAGTGACCGAAAATATATTTAGAAAACTAGAATTAGGTTTACCTATTAAAAGAGCTGCATTAGAAGGCAGTAAAGAAATATTTTTTGCCGTAATTTCAACCTCAATTACACTTGCAGTAGTGTTTTTACCAGTTATATTCTTACAAGGATTTGTAGGAAGTTTATTTAGAGAATTTGGTATTACAGTTGCCGCTGCTGTATTAATATCAGCCTTTGTTTCTTTAACCATTACCCCTGTATTAAATGTACTCTTAACTAAAAAAGGTGGAGGTCATGGTAAATTTTACGAGCAGACAGAGCCCTTTTTTAGAGGGATTGAAAATGGATATAAGCGTTTATTAGCTGCTTTTGTAAGGGTTAGATGGACCGCATGGGTTATAGTGGTGGCCTGTTTGGGAGCCATTTATTTTGTCGGAAAAAATTTACCATCTGAATTAGCACCACTAGAAGACAGAAGCAGCATTCGTTTTCAAATGACAGGACCTGAGGGCGCGTCGTTTAATTACATGAATGATGTAGCAAAAGGCCTTACCGATTATTTATCGGATTCTATTCCAGAAAAAGCATTTGTGTTTGCTTCTATTCCTGGATTTAGCGGTAATGGAGGTGTAAATGGCGGTACTGCACGAATTGCGCTCGTAGATCCTGAGGAGCGTAAAAGATCACAAAGTGATATTGTAAAAGCAGTGACCAAAAAATTATCTCAATTTAACAATGCAAGAATTTTTCCTGTTGAGGAGCAGACAATTTCTGTGGGCTTAGGTTCTCGTGGTGCTTTACCAATCCAGCTTATTTTACAAAATTTGGAGTTTGAAAAAATAAAATCAATTATTCCTAAATTTTTAGACGAAGCAAGAAAAGATAAAACTTTTCAAAACGTAGATGTGAATTTAAAGTTTAGTAAACCTGAACTTCAATTAACGATAGATAGAATAAAAGCTAAAGATTTAGGCTTATCTATTTCTGATGTTGCCGATGTGGTATCTAGCGCTTTTAGTGGTCGAAGACTGGCGTATTTTACCATGAAAGGCAAACAGTATGACGTTATTTCGCAAGTATCATTAAATGATCGACAAACCCCTAGTGATATTTTAAGTTTGTATGTGCGTAATAACCGTGGAGAAATGATTCCTCTCTCGGCAGTTGTAGACTTGAAAGAAAGCTCCAACCCGCCAACACTGTATCACTACAACCGTTTTAGATCCGCTACTATTAGTGCATCGCTTGCAGAAGGTAAAACTATTGGTGATGGTGTAAAAGCAATGGATGAAATATCCAAACGTTTATTAGATGAAAGTTTTCATACTGCCTACGGTGGGCCTTCTCGTGATTTTAAAGAGAGTTCTTCTAATACCACTTTTGCATTTTTATTGGCCGTTCTACTTATTTATTTGGTGTTGGCTGGTCAATTTGAAAGTTTCAAAGATCCATTTATTATCATGATTACTGTGCCACTAGCTATCGCAGGTGCACTTATTAGTTTATGGATGTTTGATCAAACACTTAATATATTTTCGCAAATTGGTATGATTATGCTCATTGGGCTTGTTACCAAAAATGGGATTTTAATTGTTGAATTTGCCAATAAAAAAAGGCTTGAAGGATTGGCTAAAAAAGAAGCTGTATTAGAAGCTGCTTCCCAACGTTTACGACCTATTTTAATGACCAGTTTGGCAACTGCACTTGGTGCGTTACCTATTGCACTTAGTTTAGGAGCAGCTGCAACGTCTCGAATGCCACTTGGTATTGTAATTGTTGGCGGTATTTTCTTCTCTTTGTTTTTAACCTTATTTGTGGTACCGGCCGTGTATATTTTTGTTTCCGGTAGGCACGTTAAAGCCGTGGAAGAAATCGCATAAAAAAAGTATGAGTAACGAAATTGCAGATATTAGAAAGGATTATAAGTTGGCATCACTAGAAGAAGCCGATGTTGCTGCAAATCCCATCGATCAATTTACTCGTTGGTGGAATGAAGCCGTGGCTTCACGAATTGATGAAGTAAATGCCATGACACTCGCTACTGCAAATGTTGCTGGTATTCCGGCCGCCCGAATCGTTTTATTAAAAGGATATAATCCAAATGGTTTTATTTTTTTTACCAATTATGAAAGTGATAAGGGTAAAAACATCGCGCAAAACCCGCACGCTGCACTTGTTTTTTTCTGGAAAGAATTAGAAAGACAAATTAGAATAGAAGGAACGGTAGAAAAAGTGAGTGCCGAAGAAAGTGATCGTTATTTTAATTCGCGACCAGCATCTAGTAGAATTGGTGCTTGGGCTTCACCACAAAGTGCTGTTATTGAAAATAGAATGGTGATTGAACAAAATGTAGAAAGGTATAGTTCCATTTTTGCCAATGATTCTATTGAAAGACCAGACCATTGGGGTGGCTATATTGTAAAACCTACAAGCATCGAATTTTGGCAAGGTAGATCGAGCCGTTTACACGACCGTATTAAATACACACTTGAAAATAGTGCCTATAATACGGCAACTGATACTAGAACAGATTTGAACTGGAAAATAGAACGCCTAGCTCCTTAAATGAGTACTATAATTATTTTCTTGCGATTACTTTTTCAGCAGCAGCTACAATAAATGGCGTATCCAATCCGTACTTTGTTAGAAGTTGTGTTGGGGTACCACTTTCTCCAAAAGTATCATTGGTTCCAATATATTCGATAGGAATTGGGCAGTGTTTAGCAGCAACCTGTGCAACGCTATCACCAAGTCCACCAATAATATTGTGCTCTTCTACGGTAACAGCACACTTTGTTTTTGAAATAGAACGAATAATTGCTTCTTCGTCAAGTGGCTTGATGGTATGGATATTAATTACTTCTACACTCAATCCTTTTTCTTCTAGTATACGACCAGCTTCAATCGCTTTCCAAACCATATGACCGCAAGCAAAAATACTTACGTCGGTACCTTCAGATAATTGTTGTGCTTTACCAATTACAAAATCACTGCCATCAACTGCTGTAAAGTTTGGCCATTTTGGACGACCAAATCTTAAATACACAGGCCCTTGATAAGCGGCAATAGCTTTGGTGGCTGCTTTGGTTTGGTTGAAATCGCAAGGAACAATTACGGTCATGCCTGGAAGCATTTTCATAAGTCCAATGTCTTCTAATATTTGGTGTGTTGCGCCATCTTCACCAAGGGTTAGCCCTGCGTGTGATGCACAAATTTTTACATTCTTACCACTATATGCAACACTTTGTCTGATTTGATCATACACTCTACCCGTACTAAAATTTGCAAAAGTTGTGGTGTACGGAATTTTACCTCCAATGGTCATTCCGGCAGCAATACCAATCATGTTGGCTTCCGCAATACCTACTTGTACAAAACGGTTTGGAAAATCTTTGATAAAGGGTCCTAGCTTTAAAGAACCTGCTAGATCCGCAGTAAGTACTACTACATTTTCATTTTCTTTTCCGATTTCGTGAATGCCTTCACCAAATCCACCACGTGTTTCTTTTTCGTTTTGTACTTGTATGTCTTGTAATTTCATAAGAAGTATTTTTTATCCTTCAAAAGTGCTGTAAAAATAAGGTGTCTTTGCTTCAAACTCTGCGGCACAAGTATCTACCATTTTGTAGACCCTTGTTATGCCTAATGCTTTTCTCTTTTCGTACACTTGTTCATCGGTGCAATCACCTTGTAAGATTTTAGAAATTTGTACATCACCAAAACCACATTTTTTGGCTTCCTTTAATAAGCTTTCAGGCAGTGTTTCTAATGTGTGTGTTGCAATTTCTTTTTCAAGGTTGCAAATTTGTAAAATTTGATTTAAAAACCATCTGTCAATACCCGTTGCTTGTGCAATAGACTTAACAGTAGAACCTGCCATAAGCGCATCTTTGATTCTAAAAATACGGTCCCACTTTGGTGTTTTAATATATTCAACAAGGTCTTCACTTTTCATGAGACTCTTACCGTAGTAGCCTAAACCAACCGCTTCATTTTCTAAACTCTGACAAGCTTTTTGAATCGCTTCTTTAAAGTTTCTTCCGATGGCCATTACTTCACCCACGCTCTTCATTTGTAAACCAAGTGTGTCATTGGCACCTTTAAATTTATCAAAGTTCCAACGCGGTACTTTTACAATAACATAGTCAAGTGCTGGTTCAAAATAAGCAGAAGTAGTTTGTGTAATCTGATTTTTTAATTCATCTAAACTATAACCAATCGCGAGCTTTGCTGCAATTTTAGCAATAGGATAACCGGTTGCTTTTGAGGCAAGTGCAGATGATCTACTCACACGTGGATTAATTTCAACAGCAATGAGTTCTTCGGTGGCAGGGTTAAGCGCAAATTGTACGTTACATCCACCAGAAAAATTACCAAGTGAACGCATCATCAAAATGGCTTTGTTGCGCATATCCTGGAATGCGGTATCACTTAGCGTCATAGCAGGTGCAACGGTAATAGAATCACCAGTATGTACACCCATCGGGTCTAAATTTTCTACGGTACAAATGATAACAACATTATCGTTTTGGTCACGTAATAATTCAAGTTCATATTCTTTCCATCCGAGTACTGCTTTTTCAACAAGTACTTCATGTATTGGAGATGCTTTTAAACCTTTTTCTAGCGCGGCATCTAAATCATCTTTCGAATGCACAAATCCACCACCGGTTCCGCCTAGTGTAAACGACGGTCTAATAACAAGGGGAAATCCAATTTCTTGTGCAAATTCTTTTCCTTCTAAAAAGCTGTTGGCTACACGGCTTGGCGCTACGGCTATTCCAATTTTTACCATCAGTTGTCTAAACTTTTCACGGTCTTCTGCGGTATCAATAGCTGCAACGTCTACACCAATCATGCGCACATTGTATTTGTTCCAAATGCCAATTTCGTCCGCTTCTTTACAAAGGTTTAAGGCCGTTTGACCACCCATGGTTGGAAGTACGGCGTCGATATCGTTTTCTTGTAAAATTTGCTCAATACTTTCGATCGTAAGCGGTAACAAGTAAACTTTATCTGCCATCATCGGGTCGGTCATGATGGTGGCTGGATTTGAATTGATCAAAATCACTTTGATCCCTTCTTCACGCAAGCTTCTAGCTGCTTGAGAACCAGAATAATCAAATTCGCAGGCCTGACCAATAATAATGGGACCAGAACCAACAATAAGTACCGATTTTAAGGAATTGTCTTTTGGCATAGGAACAAAAAAATAAATTGTGCAAATTTAATAAAGGGGGAGCAGAAGGGGGTATTTTTTTTGAACTAATTGGGGTTAATTTTATTATACAGGTGTTACCTCCTTATTTTTAATGCACCAAAAAGCCAAATATGCTACAAGAAGGATCCAAAGCCCCCGCCTTTAAAGGCCTCGACCAAAACGGTAAAACCATTGCCCTATCTAGTTTTAAGGGCCAA
>Ga0222712_10001233_pt1 | contig 32489 bp, 28 predicted proteins | sample C33_657DmetaG_FD_165043 | JGI IMG/M metagenome (GOLD analysis project Ga0222712, IMG submission 165043) | Estuarine water microbial communities from San Francisco Bay, California, United States - C33_657D | ecosystem: Environmental > Aquatic > Marine > Unclassified | place: USA: California...
TTATAGATATTATTGCCTATTCAGGAGGTAGTGCAGCAATTCCAGTGCATCCTACTTGCTATATCAATAAAGGTGGGCAAACATTTGAGTTGAACAACAAGGTTTTTAAAAACTTTACTCAAATGGATAATTATTATACCGTAGAACTTTTTGATATAAATAATGATGGAAAATTAGACTTGTTTTTAGGATCCTCAAAAACTTTAAGAGTTATTCCAAACATAAATGGAGATTTTGATAGGTCCAAAGCAATTGATTTTCCTATAGATACAAATTTGGAAATAATGGACATTGCCTTTTTAGATTTTGATTTTGATAGTAAAATTGACGTTCTAACTATGAGCAATAAAAACTACAATGGATATGGTTTAAGATTGTTTTTAAATAAGGGGACTTCATTTTTAGAAAGTACAAAGAATTATTTTGATGTAACAGATGGAGAAGGTAAGAATGCCTGGATTAAATGGATTCGATTATTTGATTACGATCTAGATGGCGATATTGATGTTGTCGGCGATGGGCTGTTTGGTGAGTTAAATGGAAGTAAAGGCAAAAGGATTTATTGGAGAAATAATGCAGGAAAATTTAACCAAACAAAAGATTAGAAATAAATAGTGGAGTTACTGTAAAGCGACAGCACTTCTTTGCTGGCACCCCCTAATGGGATCAATATAATCAACCCCACCCTTGCTGCAAGTATTTAAAAAAAATAGCCCTTAATATAGTTTCAAGGACTGTTTTATTGTTTTAAAAGAACTGTTTTAATTCTAAAATAACAGTCGAACTTAATCGCTTTTTGCTTAACAAAAAGTATGTGATTTTTTAAAATAAATGCATGCAACTATGGCAGAAGCAATTATTAGATGGTTCATGAACTACTTTTAAGGCAGTAAAAAAAATATTAATACCCTTTGGCTAATATTTAATGATTACCAAAAGGCAATTAGGGTTTAAAAACACTACGGTTGTACTTTAATTTTGTAATTAAATGCTTCATCCCCACTGAATATTTTTGGTGTTGATATAGTAACCAAATATAAAGTAGAACCCGCTGTTACACTAATTTCTTTGGAACCTTCGCTTTTTGTCAAATCAACATTGGAATAGGTAAATTTTCCTCCTTGATCAATTACATAACCTAAATAAAAATTCGAAGCTGTTCCCTTGCTTCCTGTCAAATCACCTACAAAATCTACTGTATATTTCTTAGCAGTTGTATTATCAACTTTGGTTACAGAATAAGACCAAGCTTGAGGTTTTTCAATTGGAGATACAAAGCCATTCGTTCCTTGATCTTTTAATTCGAATGCATATAGATTCACATCATTCTCGCCAGTAGCTTTTGCATTACCTTGCTGCTTTCCAAATAGAAGCCACTCTTTTTCTCGAGCACGAATCGCATTTGCATCCAAAGATGGAATTTTATCTTTCACAATAATATTCATTGCAAATTGTCTAAAAACTTGCTCCATATTAGGGATATTTTGATACATATATTCCTGTGGCGAAAGCTTGCTTTTTGAATAAAATGACTTACCAATAAAATCTTCAGATATTATCTTATTCCAAGTTAGGTAAAGTAAAAATATTTGTGAACCGTACCCGTGAACAGCGCGACTCCAACTTGCTCCATTGGTTTGATATCCAAATGACCATAGAGCCAATTGCGGCTGAAATAAATAAGACACTACACTATCATATGGGCCTGAAGGATTTAAAACGGGATCAATTTTTGTTGAAATAGCTTCAAACCAATTGGCACTTCCTTCGATATACCAACGATTGTCTAATACTCCATAATTGAAGGTTTGGTACTGATTAGTCCCTTTATATTGCATCAAATGAAATACTTCATGAAGTACATTGCCAATATGAGTAAAGTTAGAGTAAATCGCAGTAGGTCTTTTGATGACGGGTGCAGTATAAAATGGCATACCAAAGCGATCAGTTCCAACCCCCTGTCCCCAATTATCATTAAACACATCCTCTCCTGCACCGTCAGTACCACGCAAATGCATATATAAATTAATTAAGGATTTGTCTGAATTAAGCGGAGCCTCCATACCCCATGAAATTGATTTTTGACGGGTATACTCAGCCCATTTCAACAAGTCTTTTCCTTTATGATTTTGATCATAACGTTTATCCCACCAAACAATAAAATTTTCACCAGCACGAAAATTTAACATACTCGCATCAGAGAATTCATTTTGGATTAGTTTCCCTCCACTATACATTTTTACAAAATGAACATTCAAATTTATTGGTTTGCTGATTGTCAATGAATTAGATTCAATCATATTGAAACGATCATCTATCTCACCACTCCAGCCATCGAAAAGATATCCATCATCTGATTTAGCTGTAACAGTTAATACATCGCCCAAATCATAATTAATAACCTGACTTTCCTTGATAATTTTAGTCTGATTTAATTTTTGTGATTTTATTTCCAGCAAACCACCAGCATCTATATTAATTGTTAACTTAAATATTGCCTTTTCTAAGCTAGGAACATTTAATATGCCATCATCTGATTTTTTACATCCGATGATGAAAATAAGTGAAACTATAAATAATCTTTTCATCTGACGAATTTCCATTTAACGCAAATTTATATATCTATTAACAAAAAATTATTGGTAGTTAGAAGATTATCTTTCATCCTAAAAACCAAACCCGCTCTGCCAATATTAAATATAAACCGCTAATTATCAAAAATCTGTAATTTTTCTATATTGTAAGTTCAAGTAATAAGTCCACTTTTTGCTGACGATTTACAGTTCTGTAGGTGCCAATGGAATCACCTCTACTGTTCCGTCTTCTGATTTTTTACATCCAAAAAATGTCAATAAGAATATAATAATATATAGGTTTTTCATAATTGGTACTTGTTATTAAATGCAAGTTACATCTTATTGCCTTTATTCGATTTGAAATTATTTTAGAGTTATTTCTATGGATTCATTTCTCAAAAAGGAATTAAGTTTTTTATATTCTAAATACAATTAAACCGTAAGGGCAACCAAACAGCTCCCCAATCGGCTTGTTTTATATTGCTGATATCCTTAAAATGAGGATATTATCCTTGAAATATAGCTAATTAGAAAGCGGTACAGATTTACACTATATACAAGAGTTATTAGGTCCAAAATAGGTGCATAAGCGAAAGTTGGTTTCGGGTATAAATTAGTTACCAGCAAGCATGACTAAACAATGCATTATAAAGATTTACTGCAGCAGAAAAATAAATGGTCTATTTTGATTTGCAACGAATAAACATTACTTTCGATGCATATTTTGCAACGAATGAGTGTTTATATACATCAGAAAAAGGATTGGCCTAATTTCAAATGGGATTCTGAAGACATTGTCAATTTGCTAAGCGAGGCAAGAAACCTTCAAGGAAGACTACAAGGAAAAATGGAAGCACTAGGTTTTGAACTCAGAAATGAGGCATTACTCGATACATTGACATTAGATGTTCTCAAAACCTCTGAGATTGAAGGAGAACTATTAAATCACGATCAAGTTCGCTCATCAATCGCAAGAAAGCTAGGTATGGAAATTGCAGGTTCAGTTGAATCTGATAGAAATATTGATGGTGTTGTTGAAATGATGCTAGATGCAACACAAAATTGTTTCAAGCCTCTAACAAAAATTAGATTATTTGATTGGCACGCTGCCTTATTTCCAACTGGCAGAAATGGTATTTACAAAATAATCGTTGGAGATTGGAGAAAAGATACCAAGGGACCAATGCAAGTTATATCAGGACCTATGGGAAAAGAAAAAGTACATTTCGAAGCTCCCAATTCAGATTTGCTTGAAAAAGAAATGAGTAGCCTCTTGAATTGGTTTAGTCAAAACAACAAAATTGACTTAGTATTAAAAGCCTCAATAGCGCATCTTTGGTTTGTTACTATTCACCCATTTGATGATGGAAATGGACGTATAACAAGAGCTTTAACAGATATGTTATTAGCACAGGCTGATAAGAGTAACCAAAGATTCTATAGCATGTCTGCTCAAATAAGAATCGAACGAAAACAATACTATGATATTCTTGAAAAAACCCAGAAAGGTGATTTAAATATTACAAATTGGATACAATGGTTTTTACAGTGTTTAATCAATGCGCTTAATTCAACAGAAGAAGTTCTTGTTAAGGTTTTATTTAAAGGTAATTTTTGGCAAATACATTCAAAGACTATTATCAATGAAAGGCAGAAGAAGCTAATTAATAAACTCTTAGACAGTTTTGATGGCAAATTAACATCATCTAAATGGGCTAAAATTGCTAAATGCTCAAAAGACACCGCTATTCGAGATATAAATGACTTAATTGAGAAAGAAATACTGCGCAAGGAAGAAGCTGGAGGAAGAAGTACAAATTATGAATTAAATAGAAATGTCAGCAGGTAACAGCGCACAGCCGCCATTGAAAAAACGGGGGCTGTGCGCAACAATGTTATAGCTCAATTAAAAAATAAAACCGATACTGTATGCCTTCAAACTAAAGTGTCAATTCACCCCAACCAGCACGATATTGACGCTTAACGAATTGATTTGCAGCATCAAAGTTGGTCACACGCATATTTTGGTTATCCCAAAGTAATTTAGTGTTTGAACCTGGATAATGCATTCCATTTCCTGTGTTACGAGCAAAAGGCATGTCAGCCACACGTATAGCCAAGTTAGCCATCAAAATAGCCTCAGTTAAAGGACCCGCTAAATCAAATGGAGAACTTAATTGTTTTTTACCATAACCAGCAATCGCACCTTCCACCCATTGAGCATAATGTCCATCTGCACTACCAGGAACACGCTCTAATTTGAGAGGTACTTTCACTTCTTGATTTCTAGATAAAGGCAATAAACGAGGATTAGCCGCATATTCGCTAGCCATCATTTTTCCTTTAGTACCAATAAACAAGATTCCCGAATTTCCATCACCAAACATCTCGTCAGGTCCTAATTCTTCAGGACGCTCTGGCTTAATTCCACCATCCATCCAGTGCATCGTTACAGGTCCTTTTGTACGATCTGTTTTAGGGAAAGTCAAAGTTGCATGACTTGATGGAGGGCAAGAGTCTAAGAATACCCCTCTTTTCCCAAAAGCAGTAAATACGCTACTTACACTGGCTTGAACATCTGAAGCATACTTCAAACCTAAGACACGGAAAGGAGCTTCCATTAAGTGGCAACCTAAATCACCCAAAGCACCTGTACCATAATCCCACCATCCACGCCATGAGCCTGGAATCAAATTTTCAACATAATCTTTTTGAGGAGCAGTACCTAACCATAAATCCCAATCTAATTCAGCTGGAACAGCGGGCTTAGTAGAAGGCCAAGGAATACCTTGTGGCCAAATAGGTCTGTTGGTCCAAATCTGAACCGTATGAACATCACCAATAATGTCTGCATCATACCATTCTACCAATTGGCGCACTCCGTCTCCAGAGCTACCTTGGTTACCCATTTGAGTAACTACTTTGTATTTTGCTGCAGCTTGGGTCAACATACGAGCCTCGAAAATATCGTGAGTCATTGGTTTTTGCACGTAAACGTGCTTGCCCAATTGCATCGCAGCCATGGCTTGAACCGCATGGTTATGATCTGGTGTAGAAACAGAAACGGCATCGAAATTCTTCGATTCCACATCCATCATTTTACGCCAATCCTTGTAATATTTTGCTTTTGGATAAGCAGCAATTGAACCTTTAGCCATGCGATCATCCACATCACATAAATAACCAATATCCGCTTTACCACTATCATAGAAGTATTTTAAATCTGATTTACCTTTACCGCCAACTCCGATACCAGCTACCACTAATTTATCGCTAGGAGCTAAAAAACCTTTACCGCCTAATACGTGACGAGGTACAATCATGAATCCTGCCGAAGCAATGGAGGCTGTTTTCAAAAACTCCCGACGGGATTCCAATATTTTTTTCTTTTTCATTAGGTTTATAATCTGAACATTAAAGCTAAATAAAAAATTGTAATTTTTAAACCTGTAAATCGCCATTTAAAACTGGACTGATTTAGGTCAAAACTAAGGGAGTATTTTTCAAACTAAGTGCTCTTAAATAACTGATTATCTTCCATATATTTAATGATTAATTGAATGAATAAGACATCATACATTTGACACTTATGAAATTTATCCTATTGTTTATGACGCTAAGCTTGTTTGTTCAAACAAATCTCAATGAGATCTATAAATTCACAACATTAACAAAGGTGAATGAGTGGCGAATTGTAAACGATGGTGTGATGGGTGGAATCTCAAAAAGTTCTTTGATCTTAAATAATTTAGGAAATGGGCAATTTATGGGTCATGTTTCATTGGCAAACAATGGAGGATTTGCTTCAATACAATTGAATAAGACAATCAAATTAGCGGATGGAAAAAAGTTTATTCTATTGCGTATAAAAGGAGATGGTAAAGCGTATGAATTTCGTTTAAAAAGTCAAATTTATGGGCAGGAGTCTTATGTATACCCATTTATGACAACAGGAGAATGGGAAATTATTAAGTTGCCAATAAGTGAATTTTATCCTCAAGTTTTTGGACGTAAATTAAATAGGCCCAATTTTAATTTTAAAAGTATTGAGCAATTGAGTTTCTTGATAGCCAATAAGCAAGAAGAAGATTTTAGATTACTGATTGATTGGATAGGTTTGGAGTAAACGGGATTATCAGTAATATCTGTTATCAAAACAACGCAAGGCTCGCAAATATCTTTTTAATGAATCTGCAAATACAATTATCTACTTCCATTAATTCTCGTTTTGGTTACATTATTGACTTTTAAATCTAAATATATGCATACATTAAAACCCTGTATACTGCTTTTTACTTTTCTATCGCTCTCTATGTTTTCAGTGGGTCAAGACCGTTATACAATAAAGACTGGCGACCCAAATGGTATTAAAAAATGGTACATGGGCAGACAAATTGCACAAGTAATGAGTCATTATGGAATAGATTGGCTAGAAAGGGAAGAAAGAGAAAGGGAAGAAAATACAACTCTATTATTAAAAAATTTAGCCGTAAAACCAGGTATGGTCATTGCTGATATAGGAGCGGGTAGTGGCTACCACAGTGCATTACTTTCAAAAATGGTAGGAAGCGGTAAAGTTTTTGCTGTAGACGTTGAGCCAGAAATGATTGCTTACTTAAACGAAAGAATCAAGCAGAAAAAATTGTCACGTATAGTACCAGTATTGAGTACAGAACAAAAAGTGTCTTTACCAGAAAACACCATTGACATCATGTTGTTAGTAGACGTTTACCACGAATTTTCTTATCCTTATGAAATGGCTTTATCAATGCGATCTGCATTAAAACCTGGTGGTAAATTAGTGCTTGTAGAGTTTAGGTCTGAAGATTCAACTGTACCCATTAAAACCATTCATAAAATGAGTGAAGCGCAGGCCATTAAAGAATTTAAAGCAGCAGGTTTTAAATTTGATAAAAACATAGATAATCTGCCATGGCAGCACTGCATGGTTTTTACAAAGCAGTAATTTAATCATAAGAAATCAGCATTAAGCACAACAGATTTCTCCACGCTTAAACTATGCTTACCCTAAAACTAGTATTGGCGTGTTCGAAATGACGGTGATATTGATTGGATTGGATAGCAAATAAGTGTTAGGTGGATAACACCAACTAGAGAGAACCACAAGCAAAAATCCAAATATTTCATTATTTTTATTTTCAGGATTCAAAATAACCTCATAAACCATGTTTACAGTAAAATTCCATCTTCTACCCTCTAAAAAAATCAACATTCTATTCGCAGTTTTATTGATTTGGGGCAACCAGCAGGTATACAGCCAAACTACTCAATTGTTTGACATCGTTGTCTATGGCGGAACATCCGCAGGTATATCTTCGGCAATACAAAGCTCAAGATTGGGTAAAAAAGTGGTTTTGATAGAGCCAACGAATAGAATCGGCGGGCTAACAACCGGAGGATTAGGACAGACAGATATTGGGAACAAACAGGCTATTGGTGGAATATCCAGAGAGTTTTATCAGAATGTAAAAAGCTATTACCAAAAACCAGAGAACTGGAACTGGCAAAAGCGAGAAACGTATCGCGATGGCGGACAAACAACTTCTGCAGCAAATGAAGATGCCATGTGGACCTTTGAACCATCAGCAGCGCTTAAGATCTATAAAGAAATGCTCAGTAAGGAGAAAAATATTACCCTCGTTTATTCACAGCGATTAAACCGAAAAACAGGGGTTAAAAAAACTTCCGGAAAAATATCATCTATACAAATGGAAAGCGGCCAGATCTACTCTGGCAAAATGTTCATTGACGCCACCTATGAGGGCGATCTAATGGCAGCGGCAGGCATCAGTTATACTGTTGGGCGAGAGTCAAATGCGCAATACGGCGAATCCTTGAATGGCGTTCAGGCCAATAAGGTAAGTTTAACGCTCCGAAAAACGGTTTCTATGAACGGTGCGTATCATAATTTTATTGATGGCGTTGATCCATACATCAAAAAGGGAGATCCAAAAAGTGGTTTACTACCCTTTATCAATCTTGGCAAACCGGGTGTTGACGGCAAAGGCGATAACAAAATACAAGCCTATTGCTACCGAATGACTTTAACCAATCACCCCGACAATCGGATTTTGTTCAGTAAGCCTGCAGGTTATAACGAATTGGATTATGAATTACTACTTCGGAATTATGAAGCTGCTGAAGGGCCTGTAGAGAAAATGTATGAATATGGTGATCCGCTGGTACCATGGATCAATTCAGACATGCCTAATCGTAAAACAGATACCAATAACCAGAAAGGTTTTTCTACAGATTTTATTGGTCAGAATTATACCTACCCAGAAGCAACGTATGAGGAACGTGAAAAAATTGCTCAACGCCACAAACAGTATCAGCAGGGTTTAATGTGGACGCTTGCATATCATCCCCGCATTCCGGCTAAGGTAAGAGCAGCTGTTTCTCAATGGGGAACCTGTAAAGATGAATATGAAAGTAAAGATGGATGGCAATCTCAATTATACATCCGTGAAGCAAGGCGCATGATCAGTGAATATGTAATGAGTCAAAAAAACTGTGAGAAGTTTGAGGTGGTTCAAGATCCTGTTGGCATGGGCGCATACGGAATGGACTCGCACAACATCCAGCGATATGTTGATGTGAATGGCTATGTTAAAAATGAAGGCAATGTGGAAGCACATGTAGCTAGTCCCTTTCCGGTAAGTTACCGCAGCATTGTGCCTAAAAAAGCCGAAGCCAGTAATCTTTTTGTTCCGGTTTGTATCTCTGCTACGCATATTGCCTTTGGATCAATCCGGATGGAACCTGTTTTCATGGTTTTAGGACAGTCGGCAGCTATTGCCGCATCCATGGCGATTGATAATAATTATGCTATTCAGGATATTCCTTACAAAGAATTGGAAGCTAATTTGCTGAAAAACAAACAGGTACTTCAATAAAAAACCAAGTATTCTACAGAATTTCAGTAAAACGAATGATAGCAGCGGTAATACGATTTGCGTTAACGATGGCAGCGGCATCCTTTTTGGCTATTTGAGGCCAAAAAGATAGAGCGGACAGCGTGTTAAAACGCCCAAATTAATCTGATCTAGATTCAGGGATCCGCTTTGCTGAAAAACAAACAGGTGCTTCAATAAAAAACCAAGTATTCTACAGAATTTCAGTAAAACGAATAATAGCAACGTTAATACGGTTTGCGTTAACGATGGCAGCGGCATCTTTTGGCTATTTGAGGCCAAAAAGATATAGCGGACAGCGTGTTAAAACGCCCAAATAAATCTAATCTAGATTCAAGGATCCGCTTTGCTTAAAAACAAACAGGTACTTCAATAAAAAACCAAGTATTCTACAGAATTTCAGTAAAACGAATGATAGCAGCGGTAATACGATTTGCGTTAACGATGGCAGCGGCATCCTTTTTGGCTATTTGAGGCCAAAAAGATAGAGCGGACAGCGTGTTAAAACGCCCAAATTAATCTGATCTAGATTCAGGGATCTGCATGATAAACTTGATTGAAATCGTTTAATCATTTATCCTGCTCTTCTGAAAACCTGAAATTCTTTTTCATTGATTTTAGGTGATGAACATTCACTTGCGCTTTCAGTTTTTCAAGATTGAACGTTTGATTGGTACCACAATCGAGCATATTGAAATAAATGGATGGCTTAAGGCTCTCAAAATAATCGGGGATATTACTACTCCAAATCAGTTGGCAATTGCCTTTTATTTGCGGAACTATTTGAGACAGCCCTTCTTTAAAAACAATCTCTCTGACATGGCTTGACTCTAGGTTACCTTGAGGAAAGAAAAGCAATAAATTACCCGGAACCGACAATATTTCTGCGGCATATTCGAGGCTTTCATTAACGGAACGGCCATAAGGTGCAATAGAGAAAGCACCAAAATACCTAGACCATCTGTTCTTTTGTAATTGCTTTTTTAGACTCATAATATAGGTGCACTTTATAGTATCCTGCTTATAAATTGCATGCAAACCTAAATAAGTGGCAAGCATCGTATCCCAGAAACTAAAATGATTACACATTAATAAATAAGAATGACCGGGTTTAATATCTATTGGGTAGATAACCATTTTATTGAACCGTCTCCTAACTAATTTTGTCAGGAGGATAAAACTCCATAGGAGCAATTTTTGGGGAAGTGGTTTGGCCTTGATAATCATGCTAATATCGCTGATAAGGTATCTGCAAAGTTCTTGTTGATCAGTTCATGGTTTTCATCTAAAACAATCACTTCTGCTGATTTTAATTTTGGTATTAAGAAGTTACCTATTTTCTTTGGATACATTTTATCTCGTTTGCCAAATACAAATATACTTTTTACCTGATGCTGCTGGAGTGCTTGTTCTAGCTGAACAAAATCTGTGTCCAAAAAACGAAGATAGGTAAGTGAGGCATAAAAATCCAATCTGAGCTCCCTGGTACCAATCTCATTCAGTAGAATTTCATGATTTTTTGAATCAATAAGCCTCAATTTTCGATAAAAATCAAGAAAATGAAGTATAGCTTTATTGCTATGAGCCAACTTTTCTATGATCTTATTACCAATCTTGTTGGTACTAAAAAAACGGATCAGCACTCCCGGATCCAATGCTGACGGAGCGGCAATAATATACTCATTGATCCTATGAGCAAGTTGCTCTGCAATAGCAGTTGCATAATGAGTACCCATTGAATATCCAATCACAGAAAATTGTCCGATATGTTCATGAACACAGAACTGTATGAAAAGTTCAGCCAGCTCCTTCTTGCTGATGCCACGTTTAATGTGTTCAAGGCTTTGATTAACCAGCTTCGTTTCTTTATGAAAAAAAAGGTCAAAGCCATAAAAAGTATATTTTGCACCTAACTTTTCTTCCAGTATCCTGAATTGCTTTCCGTGCATGCCATAACCATGAAAACATAACATCGCATTTGGGCCATTACCATATTTATAGTAATGGAGCTTTACGAGTGAATTCTCAAAATAATGGCTCGTCATTTATTTAATAGGCATTAATAGTGCAATAGCCCATGCATAGTTTCCATCATGAGATATAGATAAACTAATACTATAATTAGTTGGTTGCCCATGGATGCTTGCTGTTGGCTTGCCAGCAATTTTTTCACGGGTTATTTCAATTTTTTTCCATGAGATGGCAGCAGCGTCAACTTGTTTCAAAGCTTTGTAAACCGCTTCTTTGGCAGCCCATGTTGAGGCATATCGGATTATAGAGTCACCAAAAAGCTCACAATACGCCAACTCATTGGCAGTATAAACTTTTCTCTTGAATGCCTCTGTCAATGACTTCTCAAAATCAGGGATAAAAACAAGATCATTCCCTATAAAGGTTTGCCCTTGTATGATTAGATTAATCGGAATAGTCAGAATTTCATTCTTCATCATTTGGCACTCCCATGATATTGAATCCGCCATCAACAAAATGAAGGTTACCAGTCACATTTGTAGAGAGGTCAGAAAAGTAATAAAGTGCTGCATTCCCAACATCGTCTGCGCTAACATTGCCCAGCGGTGCGGCTAGCTTACCGAGCTTTCTCAACCTGCGAATACCACTTACAGCTCCAGATGAGGTGGTCATGATCAATCCAGCTGATAGTGCATTTACACGTATATGCTGCCCCCTAAAATAGTCTGCAAGGTAAAGAACTATGTTTTCTAGTGCCGCTTTATTGATTGCCATGCCGGCATAGCCTGAAAAAACGCGCTGAGAGGCATTATAAGTAAGCGTTAAGATAGAGGCGTTCTGAGCTAGGAGCTCTTTGGCAGATCGGCAGATTCTGATTAATGAATAGGCGCTAATGTTAAAAGAGTCCATCAGATCTTCAAATGGAATGTCGAGATATGAAGGTGCAGGCTCAGTGCTACCTGGAAGGCTGTAACACAATACCTTCTGATTACCATAGGCCACCCCATGTAAGATATAGTTTATTGGACCCAATCCCTTGTATACCTTGTTAAGAAATTGATCTATTTGCTCTGAGCTCCTAACATCAACCTGAGATGCATAATTTGGATCCATTCCAGCTTTATCCATCAGGGCCAGAACTTCATCTTTTGTGTCTTCGACATAGCTCAATGCTACTTTGCATCCAGATTGGTGTAGCTTTAACGCTACATCGTAGGCGATAGAGCTATCATTCCTGACACCAAATACTACTGCAACTTTATCTTTATTATTAATCATTAATAATCATTTGATATGGACATTGCGCTATTCGTGCCTCCGAAACCATAATTAAGGCAAGTAATATGATTAATCTCTTTGGCAAAAGCCTGCTGTGGGATTAACTCCCGGTAAGCTTCAAGTGGTTTCATGGGTCCATTCCAGCTCGGCTCCGTTTGAAAATTCTCCAATTCAGGATTCAGGTTTACAGAATTCAGACAAGGAAGAACCATCTGATTTTCAAGCATCATAATAGAAGAAATTAACTCAACAGCCCCTGCAGCTCCAAGCATATGTCCAAACTGCGATTTAGGAGCACTTATATGGTAACCACTTTCACCCAATGTATCTACAACACTTAAAAGCTCAATCGAGTCGCCGGTAGGTGTTGAAGTACCATGAACCTTTACTACATCAGGCCTATGACCTGTTTCCTGGAGCAAGCCTTTCCATAACCGCTGTTGTCCGGCAAAAGATGGATAGAACATATCTCCATCGCCATCAGAATTATTAAAATAAGTATCAATAACAGCCAAGATCTTTGCACCTCTAGACTTTGCCATTTCATATTCTTCAAGGGCAACAATGCCACCACCGAATGAGCAGACAAAGCCATTTCTATTTTTATCAAATGGGCGCGAGCTTTCTTGGGGGCTAAATCCTCTGCTCAGCACTTGCATGGCATCAAATCCAATAAATGTTTCTAGGGCAGTTCCTTCTACTCCACCTGCAATTGCACGATCCTGAAAACCATATTTGATCAGGCGATAGGCATGTCCGATATTTCCTAAACCGGTTGCACAGGCAGAACCTATAGATTCAGAAACTCCTTTATTTTTGATCAGGCAAGATACATTGGCAGCTTCACGAAAAATCATGGTACGATCTACCGTATGTGCGCCCCCCTGCCGTGATTTAGCACCTAGCTCAAAGAACGTATGCCATGCATTTCTAAGAATTATATTTCCGGCACTTCCAGAGCTTATCACAACGGCTGTTTGCTCAGATTCGGTCTCCGCTGTGGTCCAGTTTGCCATTTTAATGGCATCCAGCGTATTCAACATGGCCCAAATACTGCCAATGTCTGCTGTTGCAAGATTCCCGTCGGGGATCCTGCTTAATTTATCGATATAGGTATCAGGATAGTTTTGAAAGATGGTAGACCAAACAACTTCTAAACCGGCTTCTTCTTCAGTAATATAGCCGGAAACAGAAGATCTAACTTTCTTGCCATGGGCAAGAGCCTGATCCCATTCTCTGATCAAACTTTGATTACTAAATAATTTTTGGTTGAAGTCGGCAAGATCTGTACAGTTCGGAAAAATTCCTCCCATACCCACTATTGCCACTTTTCTTCCTTTCAACTGCATGATCAGCCTTTTTCCTGCGTTTTGATTATTAGATTCACAGTATCCTTTATTTTAGAGCCCAAATCATCTATATCATCGTCATCAAACTCCAGATCGAATTTTTGCTCAATTTTTGCAACAATATTGATCATTTCTGTAGATGGCGTTTTTAAATCTGAAATAAAATCTGTTTCTTCAGTCACAGAATTCAACTTTTCCTGATTTACCGTTCTTACTGTTCTTAAAATCTCAACTAAACCGTTAATAATCTCTTGTCTTTCCATTAATCTATTTTTGATTTAATCGTTCTTTTTTTATTCCTCTACCAGTGACATCAAATAATTCGGCTACCAGAGTAAAATCTGTGCTAAGATCGTATTCCATTAACTGTTTTTCGGTAAAATGACGAAAATATTCGTCTAAATCTATTCCCTTGGCAACTTTATAAATCCTGCCATCTGAAACAATTTGCCGGAATTTACAAAATTTGATGTAACCAATATTAATAAAGGTATCTCCTTCTTCCAAATAATTGTGAAAAATTACTTGTCCGATACTAATAAACCTGGGGAAAAATTTTTCACCCAATTCCAGGGGTTCAAGGCCTTCTTTCTTGCACTCTAGAAAACCATTACAGGAACCAGCTATTGCCTGTGCACAGGATTCTATTTGATCAACCCCTCTAAAAAGACCAAAATGATCTTCCACATCCCTACTTTTGGGAGAATAACTCGCTACAATGCCAATTTTAGGAGAATGCCAATGGTATTTATCCAATAACAATTTAGTAGGGCCATGATGTATCATCAAATCACTGGGATGAACACCAGTAAGATTTTCTTTATCCAATATCATCGGATGCCCCCATTAATTTGAATATTGGTGCTATTTATATAGGATGCCTTATCTGAAAGGAGAAAGGAAATAGCTTCAGCAATATCCTCCGCTTTACCGAACCTCTTGGAGGGTATCTTTTGCAAGTACTTATCCTTTTCTGCCTGCGGGATGGCATTGGTCATGTCTGTTTCAATAAAGCCTGGAGAGACACTCAGCACCCTAATCTGATGCTCCTCATTTAAGGCTGCGGCCTCTTGTGCTAATGATTTAGATAAAGCAACTAAACCTGCTTTAGTGGCTGCATAAACTGACTGAAATTCATTTCCTGTCTCGCCAACGCATGAACTAATATTAATAATCACTCCGCATTTACTAAGTGTGAAAATTTTCATTGCAGTTTTGCATATCATTATAGGAGCCTTAAGGTTAACATTTAGCATCCTATCAATTTCATGCTCGGGCTGAAAGATCAGCGATTTATCTATGGTAATTCCTGCATTATTGATTACCCCATAGAGCGAATCTCCATGCTCCTTCTTAAGCTTTTTGCAAAAATCAGATACCTGAACCGGATCAGAAAAGTCGGCATATAACGCATAGTTTCCTTCTCCAATTGATTTGATATTACCTTCTTTAGAAGCATGAAGAATGAGTATATATTCTTCTGAAAGTTTTTTGGAAATCGCTAAACCTAAACCTCTTCCAGCGCCTGTTATTAATATCTTTCTCTTCTGTTTAGCTATAATACTCAAAACTATCTAGTTTAAGGTGTATTAACAAATTTGCGTATAATTATAATAATAGGCAATATATAATACTAATCAGACCCTTAATAATATGGAGAATACCAATTTGAATAAATTGAAAGCTTAATTGATCCCTAAAAAAATCAGAATGATAGAGTTATGGATTAGGCGCTAAACATTAATTGAGAAAAAGGCGATACGGAATCAAAAATTAAATTAAATTACAATTGAAATTGTTCAACTATAATTTTATTCAAAATCATCTAATGAAGCATTTTTTATCTTCAATGCTCCTTTTTTCTCTTCTCATTTTATCCAAGCCCGCAAGTGCAGGTACAAATAATGAGGGGCTAACCTGGAAAGCAGGTGTTGCCAGTGTGATCATCACACCACAAGAATCGATCTGGATGGCCGGATTTGCCCATCGCACAAGTCCGGCAAGCGGAAAACTTCATGACCTTTGGGTTAAAGCACTGGCCATTGAAGATGCTTCCGGAAAACAGGCAGTACTTCTTACATCTGATCTCTCGGGCATTCCAAAAAGCATTTCTGACTCGATCAGGAACCGAATAGAAAGAAAATTTAAATTATCAAGAAGTCAGATTATTTTCAATACCTCACATACGCACTCTGGTCCGGTATTGGTTGATGCCCTTTGGGATCTGTATCCGCTTAACGATGAGCAAAAATTAAAAATAACAAGCTATACCAAAACCTTAGAAATAAAAATTGAATCTGTAGTCAGAAAAGCATTGGCTTCCATGAAACCTGTAGATATTTCTTCGCAAAACGGTATTGCCCGATTTGCGGTTAACAGACGCAATAATATTGAAAGCACAATTAACGCTCAAACTGATCTGAAAGGCCCGAGCGACTATGCTGTGCCGGTTATCAAGCTGAGCGACAAAAAAGGAAAAATTATTGCCTTAGTATTTGGATATGCCTGCCACAATACTGTTTTACATGGCAATGAATGGTCGGGCGATTATGCCGGATATGCACAGATTGCCCTAGAAAAAGCACACCCCGGTGCTACAGCGATGTTTTTCCAGGGCTGTGGTGGCAACCAGAATGCATTACCCAGAAAAACAGTTCCATTAGCCACACAATATGGAAAGGATCTTGCCCTTGCTGTAGATGCCGTTTTGGAAGGAGACATGAACCTTCTTGAACCCAAACTGAGCACCGCCTATTCAGAGGTTAAGCTTGAGCTAGAAAAGGCACCAAGCAAAGAAGAACTGTTGGCCATCGCTGCCAAAGAAACCAGTTACATCAAAAACTGGGCGCTAAATATGATCAAAAAAACTGAAAAGGGCGAAACCTTCATGAGCACATACCCCTATCCTGTTCAGTTTTGGCAACTTGGGAATCAGTTGTTGGTAGCCCTAGGTGGTGAGCCGGTTGTGGATTATGCCCTCAACTTAAAAAAGATCTTTGGTCCTAATTTATTTGTCATGGGATACTCGAACGATGTAATGGCTTATATTCCAACGGCAGAAATAATACGGGAGGGGGGTTATGAAGGTCATACTTCACAAATGGCCTTTGGAATGCCTGCTAAATGGAAGGAATCTATTGAACCTACCATTATGAAGGAGGTAATGACTTTAGCCAAAAAGCTCAGGATAGTAATTCCTGAATCAAAATGATCTGCTGGGGTCCTATTTATTCCCTACAATTATATATATTTAGATATAACAACATTAACAATGAAACGAAGAGAAATACTTAAAGGCCTAACCATTCTGCCTTTAGCAGGAGTTGCAGTTAATGCCATTGCTAATCAGGCACTTACAGAAGAAACAGAAACCAAAAATTCGGCAGTTGATGAATGGCTACCAAAGAAAGAACTCATTAAAACTCCCGCTGGATCCTGCCTTCGCTCAGGGCACATGCTATTTATCGGAGGTATTGGAGGCTGGTACGCCAACCAGAGAGCTGAACCTGGAGATATTAAAGTCCAGATTAGAAGTGTTCTAAGCACCATGAAAGGAATTCTGGAAGGCGCTGGTTCTTCTATGTCAAACGTCCTGAAAATTCAGATGACCGTGGCCGAACCCAACAAAAATATCCCAGCATTGAATGAAGCCTACAGTGAATTTTTTCCCGAAAATCCTCCTGTACGTTCTTATAGCGGATCCAAAACAAGTCAAATGGGTAGAGATGGCATCCTCTGCCAGGTCAGTTGTATTGCCTACGTAGATTAAAAACGAACCTTAATTTTAACAAGAACCTAGAAAATATATTATATGAATCGTAGAAATGTATTAAAAAGCCTTTCTCTGCTTCCGCTAGCGGGAGCTGCAGCAGCAATCCCTACTGAAGCTAATGCTCAGAAAAAATCTAAAAAAGATCCATGGACGCCTAAGAAACAAGTGATCCGCAAAAGTAATAGTGGTGGCAACACCAATCCTACAGTTGCAGCTCCTGCAGGCGGGACAAAACCTGCTGCACCTGCAGCAATTCTGTCAGGATGTATTCGCTCAGGCCACCTACTATTTTTATCTGGCATTGGAGGTTGGTATGCCGAACGGAGGGCTGAACCAGGAGATATTAAAGTGCAAATTCAAAGCGCCTTAACAACTATGAAAGAAGTACTGGAAGATGCAGGTTCATCGATGGCCAATGTATTAAAAGTACATATGACCGTTGCCGAACCCAACAAAAATATTGCATTACTGAATGAAGGTTACCGCGGATTTTTCCCTGATCCTGCGCCGGTACGTTCTTACACTGGCTGCGGCGTCGACCAAATGGGTCGGGATGGTATTCTGGTACAAGTAGATTGTATTGCTTACGTAGATTAAAAATTAATACTATATAATAGGCCCGGGTTAAAGATTTACTGTCTTAAACCCGGGCCTTGCTTTTTGAACCTGATCTTTAAACTCCCGCTTTCTTCAAAATTTCCAGTGTTTTTCTAAGCCCAGTATCCGCTACATTTTGCAGGTCGCCTTTCCAGTACACCGGATTATACATTTCCAATGATATACATCCTTTGAAACCAGTGCCTTTAAGGTCTTTGAAAATCTGTTCCAATGGCAAAATACCATCACCTGGGTAAACCCGATGCTCATCTTTAAGCTCTGCCAAAGCAGGCGAAGCCGGAGCATCGTTAAACTGAAAAATAGCAATTGACTCTCCTCTTAGCATTTTGATTGCTTCAAATCCGCCCTCACTAATATACATATGATAAACATCTGGAATAATCATAGCACGCGGATGATTGGCATCCATGGCTATGCCTGTAGCCTGACCTAAAGTTTTGACCGGGAAGTATTTAACAAATACCAATGCAGGGAGAATATTAAATTCATTTATTCCTATTTCTAAGATGTCTCTGTAACGATCTGCGATCCACTTCTGACTGTAGTTTTCGCCTACTGTATTGGGTATGGTCTGGATATGCTCTGCGCCAATAGCAGCAGCCATACGCATCCGGTTACGGGTATCTTTAAGAGAGGCATCCCATAACTCTTTGGTAGGAGGCAAAGCATTCCAAAGCCCAATCACACTGGGAACAAACAGACCCAGATCTTTAATTTCTTTTCCCAGATCTTTTAGATTTCCGCCTTCTGCTTCAAACTTCTGCAATTCACCATCCCAAGGTTCGATAGCATCATAACCGGCTTTGGCCGCAATTTTAACTTTATCTTTTAAGGAGGCAGGCCTGATGGTGGCGGTATCTAGGCAAACTGGCCAGGGACTAATTCCTTTTTGATACCTTTTCTCCTTTTTATCAATTGCGGGCATTTCGGCAAGTGCAATTTCGGGCAAAGATGCTGCAGCAATACCGGCCGCCGCCCCTAGGGTAATAAATTTTCTACGCTCCATATTATTTAGATTAACTATTTATTATTGAAATCAAAAACAGAACTGCCCATGTATTTTCCATTAAGCTGCTCGTTGATTCTGAGGAGTTGGTTATACTTAGCAAGTCTGGAAGATCCTGCTACTGAGCCAATCTTTATTTGTCCGCCATTTAGCCCAACCGCTAGATCAGAAAGCGTAGCATCCTCCGTTTCGCCTGATCTGGCAGAAACAATTGTTTTAAAACCCGCATTCTTCGCCATATCCAATGTAAATACGGTTTCGGTCAGTGTACCTATCTGATTCATTTTTACAAGAATTGAATTGCCAGCCTTCAAATCAAATCCCTTTTGTAAACGGCCAGGATTAGTAGTGAACAGATCATCTCCAATAAGCTGAATATGTTTACCCAGCCGTTGAGTCAATACTGTCCATCCTTCCCAATCATTTTCTGCCAGACCATCCTCAATAGAAATAACTGGGTGCTCTTTTGTCCATTTTTCAAGCATATCGATCATTTCTAGTGAACTCAACGAGCGGTCTTCGGAATTAAGTCGATAGCTATTATTTTGGGCATCATAAAAATGAGATGAGGCAACATCCAAAGCAATGGCCACATCTGTATGGGGTTTATATCCGCATTGATGGAATACTTCCGACAAAACCTCTAGCGCTTCTTCATTAGATGAAAGCTGTGGCCCAAAACCACCTTCGTCGGCAAGCAGATAGGCATTATGTCCTTTTTTAATCAGTACTTCTCTGGTTTTCCAATATACATTGTAGATCATTTCCAACGCTTCCGGGTAGGATGTTGGTGATACCGGAATAATTAAAAAATCCTGCAGATCGATATTTTTTCCGGCATGCAATCCACCGCTGATGATATTGACCATTGGAACGGGAATAGATAGGGCCTGGGAAGCTGGAAGATACTTTTCAGCCAAGTGCCTAAACAATGGCAAGCCAGCCTCATTTGCTGCGGCATGGATACAGGCAAAAGAAGCACCTAAAATAGCATTGGCACCCAGATTTGATTTTTCAGGAGTACCATCCAGGGCAATCATCAAATTATCCAGACGTGCCTGGTCTTCAACTTCTTGTCCGATAAGTGCTGATCTAATCACGGTATTGGCATTTTCAACTGCCTTTGTTACTCCTTTACCTCTGTGTCTGCTTCCGCCATCGCGCAATTCAAGCGCCTCAAACTGTCCGGTTGAAGCACCCGACGGAACCATCATCCTACCTGTTATCCCAGATTCCAGAATCACATCCACCTCTACCGTAGGGTTACCCCGTGAATCAAATATTTCTCTTGCTCTTAAATCTTTAATTTTAGACATGTTCTTTTTATTCTTAAACCCCTGAAGATTCCTTATTCATTATAATTTATCATTTCTAACTGGATTGAAATTGCTGTTCGATAGCCTCCAAAATATTCGCATCAGGCGATGCATTGGTGATCCAGTTGATTGCTACCAAACGGATAATATGCTTCAAACTCTCATCCTGAATATAATTTACTGGCGATTTACCATCCATTCTGGCGAGCAGCATCAGCCCCAGATGTGGCAGAAGATTAAGAACCTCGCCTTTATACGAATCAAGAAAAGCTCTGATCAAACCCAAAAGCTCTTCATATTTTTTAAGATGCCAGGCTTTCAGCATCAGATGTCCAAGACAATAGGCCAGATCAAATACCGGATTTCCCCAATGCGCCACTTCAAAATCAATCAGTACAATTTCACCATTTTTTTGAACCAGCATATTTTTGGGTGAGAAATCACCATGTACCAAACAGGTTCTTTGTAGGCTGAGCTCATCAATAAGTTTATTTATGTTTTCAGTAAGTTCAGGATATTTTTGAATCAGGAAACGGTGAAAAGGGTCAATTCTAAGCTGATTAAAATATTTCTGATCGCTGAATTCTGTTTTTTGTTCCTCATCAATTTTATAACTCTGCGAATGGATTTGGCTCAATAAAGCGGAAGCACTTTTTGCTGTGCTAACATTAAAAACGCCACTCATCATTATATTCTTCCAAGTTTCAACACCCTCTTCGGCGCAGGTCATCATGTACACATGATTGGTATAATCAACATGCAAAACTTTTGGTACATTTGAATCAGGAACAATGAATTCGATCTGCTTCATGACCCGGTGTTCCCTGTGAATTCGCTCTACATCTGAAAACCAATCTACTTGAACATCTAGTTTTTCAAGGGCCTGCTTGATTACCCAGCGATTATTGTTTTGTACGATCTTCCAAACCCGGCAGGACACCCCACCCGACAAATATTCAACATGGACACTGTCATCCGGACGTACAAGTAATTCTTGTATCAGGTATATTTTAACCTGTTCAATCGTATCAAGAATCATAAGATATTACCAATAAATACCGTACATGGCTACAACAAAGCCAATCACGATCAATGCTCCAACTGTAAATGCTGCCGTAGGGCGGAACATACTCTTATCAATTTCGAGTCCATCTGTTATCACTCCATTCCTGTTTTCATACATGCTAATGATGTACATAAATACCACACAGATCACAAAAACAAAACCCATACGGTCAATGAAAGGAATTTCGAAAATTCCTTCGGTATTTGGGATTGCATAGCCTGAAGCATGAAGGAATTCCAGATCCACATAATTAGGTGATATCTTAAACAATACCGATAAAATAAAACCTCCGATAGTAGCAAAAAGCGCTGCATTGGAAGTGGTTTTTTTCCAGAAAAATCCTAAGATGAACATGGCAAAAATTCCGGGCGAAACAAATCCGGTATACTCCTGAATGTACTGGAATCCACCTTTTTTATCAATTCCAAGGTAGGGGGCAATGGCCACTGCCATAATCATAGAGATCACAATAACCCAGCGTCCTACCTGAACTTGTTTTTGCTCTCCGGCAGAAGGGTTAATTTTTTTCTTATAAATATCGAGTGTAAAGATGGTAGCAATACTATTGGCTTTACCCGCAAGTGATGCCACCACCGCGGCTGTCAATGCAGCGAAAGAGAGTCCCTTTAGCCCTACAGGGAGCAGGTTTAATAGCACCGGATAGGCGCGATCACCGACTACTTCGCCATTCAGTGTCATTTCAGTAGTAAAAACACCTTCTTTATAAAGAACAAATGCTGCAATACCAGGTAAAACAACAATTACAGGCATTAGTAATTTCAGGAAAGCAGCAAATAGAATTCCGCTTCTTGCTGTTTGCAGATCTGCGCCAAGTGCTCTTTGTGTGATGTATTGGTTACAACCCCAGTAGTTCAGGTTTACGATCCACATACCACCAACCAATATGGCAAGGCCTGGAAGGTCCATGTAATACGGATCATCTTTTTTAAATATCATTTTAAAATGATCCGCAGAATTCTCGGTCATCAGGTTGAAACCGTTCAATGCGCCGGATGATCCATAATGCTCAGCCACCAGATCGAGTGCAAGATAGGTGGTAACCAATCCACCAAGTATCAAAAACACAACTTGGATTACATCGGTATAGCCAATCACATTCATCCCACCAAGGGTAATGATCACGGCAAATACTGCCAGCGCAATCATACAAAGTCCGAAATCAAGCCCTGAGATACTACTGATTGCCAGCGCCCCCAAAAAGAGTATTGAAGTAAGATTGACAACCACATATAAAAGCAGCCAAAATACCGCCATGATCATAGCCACCGTATCGTTATACCTCGTTTTAAGAAACTGAGGCATGGTATAGATCTTATTCTTTAGATAAATAGGAATGAAAAAAACCGCAACAATCAGCAGGGTTATAGCCGCAAGCCATTCATAGGCCGCTATGGCAAGCCCCATGGTAAATCCAGAACCGCTCATCCCAATGAATTGTTCAGCTGAGATATTAGATGCAATCAATGAAGCACCAATTGCCCACCAAGTGAGCGAATCTTTGGCAAGAAAATAATCTTTAGAATCTTCATGCTTCTTTTTCTTGTACACGTACCAGCCATAGGTACTTACAATAATGAAATAAATAAAGAATACTATATAATCAGGAGTTTTCATATGCTTAACAGATTGAATGATTAAACCTATTAAAAATTTTGCAATATTTTACCCGTATAAAGTGTGATAAATAATTAAAGAATTAGAAATGGCATAGATAGAATGAAAGATAGCATTCATTTTCAAAATCATGCTGAGGAAATTGTTCTTAACTAGAATCGGCAAAGTATGCTTTTAATAAACAGTTAACTCTCCGCGCAAATCAGTTTCAAGGTATTGAGCGATTTTTTTATTGCTTTTTACATTACCTAAGAGGTACATCAGCTTGGTAACTGCAGCCTCAAAGGTCATGTCAAAACCACTCACCACCCCCATATCCAGAAGTTTCCTACTGGTTTCGTAGCGTCCAAGCTCTACAGTTCCAACCTTGCACTGCGAAATGTTTAGAATCAGCTTACCTCCATCTATGGCTTCCTTCAACAAATCAAGAAACCATTCTTGAGTGGATGTATTGCCTGAGCCAAAGGTTTCCATAATCACTGCCTTGCATTCGGATGAAAGGGCAGACTTCACTATTGCCGGGCTAATCCCTGGATATAATTTTAGAATCCCGATGGCACTATCCAGTTTAGTATGAAATTTGACCGGTTCTAGACTTGGTTTCAGGATGACATTCTTATTGAACTTCAGATAAACACCGGCTTCAGCAAGAATGGGGTAGTTTGGAGATCTAAAGGCTTCAAACTTCTCTGAATTATATTTGAAAGAACGGTTAGCTCTGAAAAGTTTATAATCAAAATAGATGCAAACTTCTGGGACCATTGATTTTCCTTTCCGTTTTTCTGCTGCGATTTCCAGAGCCGTGATCAGATTTTCCTTGGCATCTGTACGAATTCCATTGACAGGAAGCTGCGAACCCGTAAAAATTACTGGTTTACCTAAGTTTTCAATCATAAAACTCAAAGCCGATGCAGTATACGACATGGTATCTGAACCGTGCAGCACAACAAAACCATCGTACTGATCATATTCCTTTTTGATCAGTTGAGCAAGTTCTTTATAAACCTCGGGGCTCATATTCGAAGAATCGATCAATGGATCAAATGAATGGACTTTAAATTGATATTTCAGCCTCTTAAGCTCGGGCACATGATCTGTGATCTGCTCAAAATTGAAAGGTACAAGTACCCCCGATTTTGGATCATTAATCATACCGATTGTTCCGCCGGTATAGATAATCAGAACATTAGTCATGGAATATTTTATTATTTGTTAGGAACAGTAAAGATATAAAAAGTGCTCAAATGAGACTATTAAAGGTGAAATTTTTGATTTTTTTGAAAACAATGTCTACAATTATTATTCATCTAAGATTGGTAGCTAAATCCAGGCAGAGGAGAATTTATATCAATGTTTATCCAATCGTTCATTCACTGAACCTCCGTTCACCTCTCTCCCGCCTTGACTGGTGCGGCAATCACTGTCCTAGCCTTCACAGAACCTTTCATAGCAGCAGGCGCAGCGGTGGGGTTTATTCGGTGTAGTTTATTGTTTTTTAAAGGCCCTCATGGTCTCGTCGTACCGCCTCGGCATGGTTCTTTTTTGCTACAGAAAAAGAACTAGGCCCCCGCGGCTATAAGCGGAATGAAATTATAAAATGCTTAGTGAGTAACACCAAGCACAGAGAATATGCCCGCTCAGAATTTTTCTATTTTTATTAGTTAAATTAAATTAAAATGAATAGTTTAAACTATTCATTTATTGATTTACAGTTAACATCTATTTAATCTAAAAAAAAGTTAAAAAAATAAGAAGATGCAAAAACAAATAAGAATCAAATTATCAATCTTCATGTTTCTTCAATATCTAATTTGGGGATCATGGTATGTAAGTATGGCAAGCTATCTAAGCAAAACACTGCAGTTTAGCGGAGAACAAATCGGATTAGCCTATGGCGCCTTTGCCATCGGAGCTATGATCGCACCTTTCTTTGTTGGCTTGATCGCCGACCGGTATTTTGCATCTGAAAAGATATTGGCTTTTCTAGGTATTTTTGGCGGATTACTTTTATTTCTGCTTCCTGAAATGACTACATTCGGAGGCTTCTACCCAATGCTGATACTATATTGCTGTACCTATGTGCCTACTTTGGCACTTGGAAATTCAGTCTCATTGCACCATCTTGAAAACCCAAAACGTGATTTCCCATTAGTGAAAACACTCTCAGCAGTAGGATGGATTGCTGCAGGATTAATGCTCAGCTTTGTATTTCATGGAGAACTTTCTGCCATACAGTTTTATGTTGCAGGAACAATATCAATACTATTCGGACTTTTTAGTCTTACTTTGCCCCATACTCCTCCGATGAAAACCGGAAAAGATGTGAGTCTGGGAGAGATCCTGGGATTAGATGCCCTGGCTTTATTGAAAAAACCATCATTTGCCATCTTTATTGCATGTATGTTCCTGATTTGCATTCCGCTTTATTTCTACTTCGTAAACATGAACCTTTACGTTACCGAACTAGGCTGGACCAATTCGGCAGCAAAAATGTCGCTGGCACAGGTTTCAGATATAATATTCCTGATTTTATTGCCAATCCTACTTAGCACTCTTGGATATAAGAAGACAATCTTCATCGGAATTTTAGCCTGGGCTGCACGTTACTTCTTTCTGGCAGGAAGTGTTGACGCTGGAAATATGCAGACAACATTTATATTCACAGCAATTCTGCTTCATGGCGTCTGCTACGACTTCCTGTTCATTGCCGGACAGTTATATGTAGATGGCGAAGCCAATGAGCGGATCAGAGGTGCTGCTCAGGGATTGATTGCATTTATACTTTGGGGAGTTGGTGCATTTGTAGGGACAAATTTGGCAGGTATTTCGCAGGCGGCTTATACGCTGGAAAATGCTAGCGGAACTATTGCACATGATTGGCAAGGCATCTGGATTTATCCTGCTTGGGGCTCTGTTGCTGTACTTGTGATATTTGTTGTTTTCTTCCGTGAACCTAAGAAAGTTGTGAAATTAGACGCTGAGAAAAGCTAAAAATGGAATGGAATTCGTAATTGAAAATTCGTAATTCGTATTTCGTAATTGAAAACTAATAATTCGTAATTGAAAACTAAAATTCGCTGGGGGGTACTTAGCACCGCAAAAATAGGAGTAGTAAAGGTCATTCCCGCAATGCAAAAGGGAAAATACTGTGAAATTACTGCGATAGCCTCCCGGGGTTTAAATGAGGCAAAAAAAACGGCAGATTCACTTGGAATTCCAACAGCTTATGGTTCCTACCAAGAGCTCCTGTCTGACCCTATGATAGATGCAGTTTATATTCCTTTACCTAACCATTTGCATGTAGAATGGGCTATCAAGGCCATGGAGGATGGGAAGCATGTGCTGCTAGAGAAACCTGTAGGCCTTTCTAGTAAACAGGCTGAAAGCTTAATAGAGGTTTCGAAAGGGAAACCCCAATTAAAAATAATGGAAGCGTTTATGTACCGTCATCATCCTCAATGGCAAAAAGCTAAAGAACTGGTTGAAAATGGACGAATCGGAACACTTAAATCTATCCAGTCATTCTTTTCGTACCACAATACAGATCCAACTAATATTCGTCATAATCCGGATTTTGGAGGGGGTGGCCTGATGGATATTGGCTGCTATTGCATTTCCTTGTCTCGGTTTATTTTTGGTAAAGAGCCCAAACGAGTAAATGGACTTGTTGAGTTTGATCCGATATTTAAAACAGATCGGATGGCTTCTGGAATACTTGATTTTTCAAGTGGCATTTCAACATTTACCTGTTCAACACAATTAATGCCCCATCAGAGGGTGAATATTTTTGGGGATGTGGGGAGTATAGAAATAGAAATTCCGTTTAATGCTCCACCAGACAAACCAACCAGGTTATGGATTAATACCGCAGAAGGCACTAAGGAAATCACCTTTGATATCTGTGACCAATACACTATTCAGGGTGATCTCTTCTCGAAAGCCATTCTGGATAACACAGCGGTTCCTACCCCGCTTAATGATGCACTTAATAACATGCTGGTGATTGAAGCTGTTTTTAAGAGTTCTGAAAGTGGGCAGTGGGTGAGTATTTAAGATATTTTCTTCTATTGAATTTAAATTGGTCTTTAAATCAATAATTAATTAAGCTAAATCCCATTCCTTCCGCTTTTCTATTGACAATAAGCTGTTTGCTTCGCGATCCCCTTTAAATTTCTCTCTATTCTCGCTCCATTCAAGCTTTCTGCCCACTTTATAGGAGATAAGTCCTAAATGCATAGGCAGCGTAAGTTTGCGGGCATATTCCAAATTAGATTCTGGTTGTGTACGTGATTTAACTGCATTCACAAAATTCTGCTGATGACCTGGCGAACGCTCAACGGTGATCGGAACTTTAGTTAAATCAAGCATAAGCTCTCCGCCTATTCTAACCTCATGTGTATTATAATCACAAATCAACGTTCCTTTTTCACCTTCAAAATAAGCACCGATATTACCCCGACTGGCCGCTCCAGGCACGTTGGGAGCCTGACTAGTCCAGAATATATTTAAGTCTTGGTATTCATAGTCCACATCAATCCAACGCTGAACATTAGAAATTCCTGTATTTTGTTCACCTCTGGCATTGATGCTTTTCAATCCTTTAGGTTGTAGAGCCCAAAAAGCTACGTCGGCAATATGTGACCAGAAATCGCCAAAAACGCCACCACCATAATCAGAGAAATAGCGCCAGTTAAAATGACAACGCTGTGGATCATACTCAGATAATGGAGCTGGGCCAAGCCACATATCCCAATCCAAATTCTTTGGAGCCGGCTGATATGCTGCCGGGCCAAAATCAGGAGGAAAACCAGATTTCCATAAGCGCACCGTATGAACTTTACCTAAGATACCCGAACGAACCAACTCCACAACGCGATGATAATTATCACCCGCATGAATCTGGGTACCCAATTGAAAAACCCTATCGTACCGATTTAGATTCTTAAGCATCTCCTGCCCCCCTCTAACATCATGAGACAAAGGTTTTTCGCAATAAACATCTTTACCAGCCTTAAACGCAAGAGTAGCAACTTGACTATGCCAATGGTCTGGTGTGGCACAGCTTATCGCATCAATATCCTTGCGATCTAGTATATGCCTGAAATCTCTGTAAGCCTGTGCTTTATGCCCGGGACGAAGCGTGTCCAGAGTTTTCATCGTAGAATCTAGATGAAGCTGATCCACGTCGCATAAGGCTACTATTTCAACTTCCGGAATTGCTGCAAACCATTTCATATGCGCATTACCCATTCCACCAAGACCAATATGGGCAACTCGTAAGCGATCACTTGCAGCTACCTTGCGCAGCATGTCAGGAAACATTAACATTCCCATCCCGGCAATGCTGGTTTTCCTTAAAAATTCTCTACGATTTGAATTCAATTTCATATAAATTTAGATATGAGATGTGAGATATGAGATATGAGATATGAGATATGAGATGTGAGATATGAGAAAGTTGTTATTAGATCCAAAGCTTCTTGCTCATTCCAAATACCATATCAAAAATTATTCTTATTTCCTGCTTAAATCTTTGATCCTAATGTTTCTAAACTGTAACTCTGAACCATGTCCCAGAAATCCGATATGTCCGCCATCTCTTTGTAATCCTGGGTGTTTCTGCCCATCGGCAGCACCATTCTTCCTGGCTTCTGTAATATCCCCATCAAGAATCACGGTACCATTTAAAATAACCTTGATCTTTGGTCCCTGCACAATCACTTCCTGATAATTCCATTCGCCAACAGGCTTCAGCGAGCCTCTTTTTGCAGGAATTGTACCATAAACAGATCCATGATATTGATATACTTTCAAATCCTTATACTCAGGTGCATCATTATCCAGTATTTGTAATTCCATTCCTTGATAAGCTGCATCACCGGTTATAGGCGACCTGATACCTAGACCATTATTCGCACCCGGTGTCAGTTGAAACTCAAAACGGAAAACAAAGTCACTAAATTCTTCTTTAGAAAATAAATTATTGCCAAGAGTACTTTTTCCAGGCTTCGGGCGAACAGCCATATTGCCGTTTTCGGTGATATAATCTCTGGTATTCCCCATCCAGCTATACATATTGGTTCCATCAAACAACACCTTAAATCCTTCTTTCTTTTCCTTTTTACTCAGCTCAAATGGTTTTGCACGAGGTAATTCCTTGATATAAATATTACGATAAGAAACCGGTGAACCATGTGCCTGCAGCTCAATCTGTTCTTCTGCAAAGATCGGAATCTTTCTGTCCCAGTAATTTTCCAGGATCACATTATCAGTAACCAGCTCGCCATTCAAATAAACGGTCACGCGATCAGCTTTCATAATGATTCGGAACGTATTCCATTCATCCAATTTCTTATCAGCCACTTTTAATGGCTTACTTTCATTAACCTGATTGTTGTATAATCCACCTGAACCAACCTGTGCTCCTGATTTTACACGGGCATTATCCCAAATCTGTACCTGAGGTGTTCCTCTGAGATAAATACCAGCATCACCCTCTTGCTTGCCATCATCGATGATCTTCCAGTCAACCATCATCTCAAAATCACCATATTTCTTAACTGTAGTTATATTATTTCCATGCCCAGTAAATTGAAGTTCGCCATTGACTACTTTCCAGCTGTCACGCATTTCTGCATCAGCTTTTACCTGTTCTGCTGCCAGAGTTTTAGCATCCATTTTTGACCTTTTGATCGGGTCTCCTACTAAGCCTTTCCAGCCTGTAAGATCTTTACCATTAAATAAGGCAGTGAAGCCATTCATTTGAGGGTTCTCAATAGTCTGCTCAACAGCTTTTGTTGATAGAGGATTCTCTGCCAATACAAAAATTGCAGGAAGAACTAATGCAGCCAGAAGAAATGGACGAAATTTTTTTGGAGAAAACATATTTTCCTTTTTTAAGATTAAATTATAGGGTTGAATTTAGCTTTTATATTGTGAAATTAAAATCAGATTCGCTTGATTTATAAAATGTTAGTTTGCAGTAAGAGGTGCGATTTCAACTTTCCTGACAAACATTTCTGCTCCTTCAGACTGAATCTGAATCTTTCCTTTGGTAGGGCTTACATGATAAGCTTCATTCACCAAAACTCCATTTAAATAAGCAGAAACTTTATCACCTATAACCACACACTCTACTTTATTCCATTGTCCGACTGGTTTTTCAACATCATTTTTGCCTCTGAATCCGAGAACATCCTTCCATTCAGGGTCTCTTGCAAACCAATCGATCCGGCCACCATTGATAGTTAAAGGCTGCCCACCTGCTAAATACACATTGGCTTTACCCCCATTCTTAGGGGCTACATTACTGGTTAAAGAAAACTTTTTGCTGCCATCGCCAACCACCAGAAAATCACCAGTTCCGCCTTCAATAATCTGACATTCAATAGAATACATCCATGTTCCGGAATAACCGCCGTCAGCACCAATTGAATGTAAAAGGATACCTCCATCTCTTGCTCTATCCACCCGTGGTGCAAATGTTTTAGGCCCCCACTTAAATTCAACAGTTAGTTTATAATTACTATACTCCTCATTTGAAGTGATACATCCATATTCCTCTCCGGAGATATGAATCAGTCCTTTTTCTACGCTGAATACATTCTTTGGGTCAATATCGCGTCCGCGACCTTTAACAAATTTGTACCAACCATCCAGATTCTGACCATTGAAGAGAGTAATGGATTTTGATTTGCTGACAGTTGAAGCACTTGATTTTGATTTAGTGATGCCACATCCACCAATGATGAATGAACCCGCAATAAGGGCAAGGGCGAATAGAAATACTTTTTTCATGTTAAGATCGATAAATGTGAATTGATTATTTTCTTTTTACTAAGTTTCCTAAGCCATCCGGAAGGGTATTCAGGTAGGCCATCAGATCTGATAATTCCTGCGGGTTCAACATTTTATCGAGTCCTGGAGGCATTAATGATATGTTAAGCGGTTCAATTCCAGTAATTTCTGACCTTGGAATTCGAACCTGTAAACCCGGACCAGTTGCAATAAGTATAGCATCAGGCAATTGCTCCTTAAGAACACCGGTATATGTTGCCGTTTTTGTGGTAATTCTACTCGTCTCATACTCGCGGGCAAAACTGGCACTTGGGTATAAAATAGCTTCTAGAATATCATGTCCGGAGCGGATTTGACCGATATTGGTTAGGTCTGGTCCAAAAATTGCACCTTTTCCGGCCACAGCATGGCAAGAGGAGCAGATGCCTTTCCCAAAAAATATTTTTGCTCCTGAGGCCACATCACCCCGCGTTAAACTTGCTTCAAGTTTTGTCAATTCTGCTAACCTTCCCGCATTTTTCTCTGCTAATTTTGCCAACAAAGGATCTGCCGAGCTCTTGATTTTTTGAGAATACGCATTCAATAATCCTTTCAATTCTTCTTCTGAAACATTGTCCAGTCGATCAGGACTTGCACTTAAAGCAGCCACCAAGGCTATACCAACTTGCTCTGTTTTGTTATTTTTAAATGCACTGATTAGATTTGGCAAGAGGTAAACATCGGTTTTTGCCACCTGCTCTTGTGCAAGTTTAAGCAGTTGATCATCTGTTAGTTTTGCATTAGAAAGCAAGCGGGCTGACATTTGCCTAATCGGCGATTCATTTTTATTCCCTAAAAAAGAGAATGCCATACTAAATTCCGCATCCGACAAAACTGGTACCGAAAGCAATTTAGAGCTCAAGGCTTTTAATCGAAAATCAGGGCTTGCATTTTCATTCTGCACAATCTGACTCAACTGACCATTCAATGCTTTAATTCTTCTAGATTCGATCAATCCCAAAACCTGAGATTTAATTTCAGTGCTTCCGTTATCAAGTAGTTTAGCTAATGCCTGAACCCAAACTTGAGGAACAGTGTTTACTGAAGCATGGGCCACCACATCTAGTAAGAAAATCTTCTTTGTATCTGATTCTGAACTGCTTCCCAGCTGTTCGGCAAGGAAAGTCTGTA
>Ga0222712_10001234_pt1 | contig 32454 bp, 31 predicted proteins | sample C33_657DmetaG_FD_165043 | JGI IMG/M metagenome (GOLD analysis project Ga0222712, IMG submission 165043) | Estuarine water microbial communities from San Francisco Bay, California, United States - C33_657D | ecosystem: Environmental > Aquatic > Marine > Unclassified | place: USA: California...
GAAATACAACTTCCTCAACTTTTCCATCGCCTTTAATCTCAATAGGGGTTGCAAGGAATTGAAAGGTCATCGTGCGCTCATGCGAAGTCGCATCGCTTTCGGCAATCAGCGTCATCGCATCAAGATTAGATTTAGTATCTTTTTCGATCTCATCTCCAGCTCTCACAATTGCGGCAGCAATATCTTCTGGATGCATGATTACGTTGGTATGTTCGAGTTTTGGAAGCTCGCGAAGTTCAGGTGATGTAAATGCTGCATGCTCTGGTCCGCGGCGAGCGCTGATAATGACGTTGCGGATTGCGCTCTTCTTGAGAGCTTCAATTGCGTGATCTGCCGTATCGGTTGGGTCAAGCTCTGATGGTTCAAGTGCCAACATACGAGCAACATCCATCGCAACGTTTCCAGCACCGATGACAACTGCTGTCTGAGAAGAGAGATCAATCTGTTCATCTTTAAAATCAGGATGGGCGTTATACCAAGGGACAAATGTCGCAGCAGAGAGAGATCCTGGGAGGTCTTCTCCAGGAATTCCGAGCTTCTTACCTCGAGCAGATCCAGTTGCGATGACAACTGCGTCATAGCGCTCCTTCAACTGCTCGATGGTCAGATCGCTACCGAGTTCGAGATTGGCGAAGAGGCGAAAACCTTCAGCCGTTGCAATCTTCTCAAATACCTTTGAGACGGTTTTAATCTTTGGGTGATCTGGGGCGACGCCGCTGCGCACTAAGCCCCATGGCGTTGGCAGGCGCTCAATCATGTCGATTGAGAAGGAGAGCTCATCGGAGGCTAGGTTCTGGAGAGCTTGGGCTGCGAAATAACCAGCAGGACCAGCACCAACAATTGCGACCATATAGCTCTTCACTGCGACTCCCTCTGATAAGGGCGCCAGTTTAGCGGTTCTACGAGTGAGTGACTGCTGTAGTTATAAAGGAAGTGCTGGCTGAAATGCTGACGGAGAAAACGCCTGTCTTATTTTGGACGATTTGGAAGCTATAGAAGCTATTAGGGGTTGAAGGCAAGATATAGGTAACCGCGCTTCCCGGGGTGATCGATTGAGTTGTTGAGCTACCTGAGGCACAGACATTTGTTCCGGTAAAGGCGACGTTGATATTGCAACGTCTAAATGCTGAGACATTCGAATTTGCTGGCAATGTAATTTTCATGGTGAATCGCGAGGAGGTGAATGAACCCGAATTGTTGATGAAGAAGTTCTTTGGAATGCCATTAATTACCGCAGTTGTATAGATAGCAGCAGGGTTGGTGAATGTCTGAAATCCGCTAGCAAATATTATGAGCTTTCCGGAGGAGATGGAGAGAGTGTTGTTCTTTGCAATAGCGGTCGTCGCAAAAGAGGTAGGTGGCTGGATGAGCGCAAGTATAAACGCGCCCACCACAGCGGCGACGAGAGATGTAGATCTATGGTTGCTTCTCATCTCCCTCTCCTTCCCCCAATCTCTTCGATTTCTATTAGCTATTTGTTGTGACTGCGCTGCGCTCTGTGACTGTAAACTGCCAAGTGAGAGCGGCTGTGAGTCCTTGAACTGTATTTAAAGGAAGAACACCATTAACTGTATTCTCATTTCCAGTAGGAAGAGAGATCGAAACTTTCAAACGGTTGAGCCCACCAGCGAGAACTGTGGGAAGGGTGATGGCCTGTGCGCCTGACTTAAGTACAGCGACCGAGGTAACTGACATCGCCACTGTTGTGGTTCCCGAACAGGTGCCTGTATTCGTCCATGCTACCGAGCATGTGAAAAGTGTGACCTGCAATCCAGTCGTTACGTTATTTACAATGGTATTGGAATCGACTGTTGAGATAAGGAGTGTTGGAGATGCTCCATCTAGTGTTCCAGCGTTAGTGAGATCGATATAACGATTGACTGTATCGCCAGGTCCCAATGCGGTAATTGCGGAGGTAAATCCTCCGGTAATTCCTGAAACAGATGATGGCGCCAAGGTAAGGCTCAAGGTACCTGTTGTAACAGAGCCTCCTGAGGTATTTGAAGCTGTTGCAGTGAGAGCGGCAAAGACATTAGAGGAGATAAGTCCCGCACCACCAATTGCTGCTGCGGCGATGATAGTTACTTTGAGAGCCATACTTCCTGCACTCTTCGATAGAACATTGGCGACTGGGCTCATGATTTGTTCCCTACCTTCTCTTCTTTCTCGATTGCAAGAGACTCCTGCAAATTATCGATAAGTTCACGGTACTGCTGGCTGCTGCGTCGCTCTTCCATATAAAGATCGCGATAGACGCGCTCTGGAGTCAAGCTTGCGACGATTCTCTTTCTAAAGAGAAAGGCAAAGAGCGCAAGTAAATTTGCAAGCACCAAAGCGCTTGCCGTTAATTGACGGCCCTGAACGGTATTGAGATAAATCATTGGCCGTCCGATTACGGGTACACGAAATTGAACCTGAGAGATTGTTCCAATAGGAGAAACCATGTATGGCTCGCGATCAACGGCTTCATTAGCATCGCCGCGAGTTGTGATTCTTAGTGTGCCGTTGATATTTCGCACCTCTTCGACGCGATGTGAATAATAAGTATCGGTCACTTGATTATTTACTGCGATGACATCACCAACAGAAATTTCTGAAGCTTCTACCAAACGAGTGATATAGACATCACCGGCGTTAGCTGAAGGTTGCATAGATCCGGTGAGGATGGGTGAAAACCCGAATCCAAATTGGGATGTGAGAATTGCAGGAGATATAGCTGCTCCAAGTGCGAGAACGATGAAGATCGTCTTGCCCACTCGGCTAGCCCTGCCTCTACTTCTCATGTGGTGAAAGTACGGTGTGAACCTCACGATAACTTCACAATTACGTTCTCTAACCTCCACGATGCGGTATTTCCCCTATTTTTCAGCACTTTTAGCGAATTACGCCCATACCCTTAGACATCACTTCAAGATGGAGGGAAGTACACGAATGAATCAAGATAAGAGCAAGATTCTCGTTGTCGACGATAATCAAGATATCCGCCAACTAGTTTCGCATATCCTTGACGCAGATGGCTTTCACGTATTTTCTGCGGATGATGGTGAGAATGCCAGAGCTATTCTTCAGAATAACCGCGTTGATCTCATTCTCTTGGATGTGATGATGCCCGGCACTTCAGGCATCGAACTTCTTAGTGAGATTCGAACAGGAGCTTTGAAAAGCCACCGTGAGGTTCCCGTCATCATGATTACAGCAATGGCAGGAACAGACGACATAGATAAGGCGCTTGCTATTGGCGCAGACTCTTACATCGTCAAGCCCTTTAGGGGCGCGCTTATCCGGGAAAAGGTTCGTGCCATTTTAGAACTTCCACAATCAGAGATATAAAGATCGGAGACCGTAATGAAGAAAATCGCCATAATCGTTTTAGCACTTGCCGTTACCACTACATCTACTTTTACGTCGAGTGCAGCAGAAAATAATCCCTATGGAATCTCTACTGTTGATCCAGCTGGAGTTAATGAGGTTATCTTTACCGTATCAAAAGGTTCAAAGAAATCGATGTTTGCATATTCTCGCCTCCTGAAAATGAAGAGCACAACAATCTCGATTTACGAACCTTTCCTCAAGAAACGTCAAACATTTACCGTTATACCGATGAAAAATTTCTTTTCCTTAGTCGGTATCTCTGGAAAAGATAAGGTAGCAACTGTTGCTCTCAATGATTACATTTACTCCAATACCGCCTCAGAATTCATATCCGCCGGTGCCTATATTGCAATCAAGCGAAATGGGGTTGAAATCCCCTACGACCAAGGTGGCCCAATCCGCTTGATCTTCTCCGATAAGAGCAAGTGGGCAAAGAATTTAGATGCTTGGAACTGGTCTCTCGTCGCAATCAGAGTTAAATAGTCCAATGGATTCAGCCAAGAGAAGTCAAGAACTTCGCTCAATTGCGAGGTTTAAGATCACGAAGTTCCAGTGGGTAATCGCATCTCTCGCGCTACTCTCGATCATCTCTCTCGGCATCTCATCTTTTATTCAATCCAATTCCACAGTGAAGCAATCGGCGATGCTGAGCAATGTCGAAACGCCTGCCGCATCGATCATCTTCACTCAGAGGGAGACACTGGTCTATGCCACTCGCTTAGCTCAATGGTCTAATGGCGGAACGACGAGGCGGGCAGTACAGATAGCTCGAAGTTTGCTAGCCCAACGTCTGGCTGTTGTAGATATGAGTGGACGTTCAATGGGGAGCAGGGCGCAGGAGAGCTACTGGAGCGCCCTTCGTAAATCTGACGAGATTGTGGCAAAGGCGCCAATAGGTATCTTGCCTGAGTCTATTCACGATGAAATTAATCGCGAGATCTCGCCGATCATTGATGAAATACTCGCTGAGGCTCGAAAGCTGGTGGTTTCTTACCAACGCTCTATCGATAATGAAAGCAAGAAGAGCGCTGAAGAGAACGCCACGCGTGATCAAATCTCACTTATCCTCTTCTATCTCTCGCTCTTTTTCAGTGGCCTCTTCCTCTTACTTAATGTTCTTACTAATTTCAAGAACTATAGAACCGCCGGAAGATATCTTATTGAAGAGCAGGAACGGCTAGATAAAATCATCCAGGAACTCCAAGTAGCCAAATCTACAGTTACTGAACTCCAGAATTTAAGTGATTCAAAGAATGCTTTTATTGCAACTGTAAATCATGAACTGCGAACTCCTCTCACATCAATTATTGGTTACATCGATATCATCCGAGAAGAAGAGGCTACGCGTAAGTCAGATTACTTAACCCAGTATCTCAACACCCTTGATCGCAATGCTCAAATACTCCTCAATCTCGTAGAGAGCATGCTCACCCTCAGTAAAATCGATGGGGATAAAGCAAGAATCATTCAGGAGAAAGTTTGGATTAATGAAATAATTGATAGTGCAATATTTACGATGAAGCCCCAAGCAAATAATTCCGGTGTGACCATCGAACTTGATTCTGAGGATGAATTCTATGTTGAAGGTGATGGCGGGCAATTACTCCAAGTCTTTATCAACCTCATCGGAAATGCTGTGAAATTTAGTCCTAAGGATTCCACAATTAAGATTTTAATCCGGGCTCACATCAACCCAGATGGCCTCGATCTCGTACGAATAACCCTCGAGGATAAAGGTATAGGTATCCCGGCCGAGGATATTGAGCACCTCTTCACCCGTTTCTTCCGCGCCAACAATGCTGTCTCAGACCACTTTCAGGGAACTGGCCTAGGCCTCTCAATCGTCTCTCAAGTTCTTGAGCGCCATCAAGGGCAGATCTCGCTCACATCAGTCCAGGGTGAGGGCACAACCTTCACTGTCGACCTCCCTCGACAACTTACTAGTGAAGAGAAGCTCATCCGCTCAAGGCGTGGTGAAGTCTTAGAGAGAGCGATTGCAGCTTTTGAAGCATCAACTCCTGCAACCATTGGTGCCATCGCCCATGAAATGGGCGGCGCACTCGGCTTCTACGACTATTCATTGGTCGGTTCAAGATTGGTTGAATACTCGCGTACGCTGAGCGAACACGAGCCCCCAGTTGAGGAAGAATTTAATGCCTCTCGAGAAGCTTTCTTATCTCTATTGAAATCCGTGCGGGAAGGAGGCGAACCCCATGAGTAAAGACCAAATTTTAGTTGTCGACGACAATGTAGATATTCGTTTCTTTGTAAAGAGCGCCCTTTCCGCTGAAGGTTTTGAAGTCATTGAAGCCGCTAATGGAAAGGTAGCGCTAGAGATTTTCCGCAAGAAAGAGCCGGCCGCAATCATTCTTGATCTCTCTATCGGTCAGCCAGACGGTTTTGAGGTCTGCAGAGAGATTCGCAAGGTTTCAACAGTTCCAATCATTATGCTCACCAGCCATGTTGAAGAGATGGATGAGGCCATGTGCCTTGCCGCCGGAGCAGATGATTACATCACTAAACCTGTCTCTGCCCGCATTTTGGTACTACGTGTGACTACTCAACTTCGCCACCGCGCTGCACAAACACAAATCGTCGGAAGTAAGGTCTCTGCTGGGCCTCTCTCTCTCGATTCAGAGAGTCGGAATCTCATGGTCGATGGAAAGCAGATAGAACTCACACGTACTGAATTCGAATTTCTTAACCTTCTGATCGCAAATCCAAAACGTGTCTATACTCGTGAACAAATCTCTGAGGCGATTGGAACTTCGCATGAATATTCAAGTGATCACCTGCTAGATACTCATGCATCTCGTATTCGGATGAAGATCAAAGAAGTCAGCTCGGTTAAGGTGCTCCACGCAGTTCGTGGCGTGGGTTACCGATTACTGAGTAATTAAATTACTTCCAGGATTGGCTTAGAGGACGACCCTCTGCATATCCTGAAGCAGATTGAATTCCAACAAGTGCGCGATCTGCAAACTCTTCAAGTGAACGTGCGCCTGCATATGTGCAAGATGAACGAAGTCCAGAGATAATTTCATCGATAAGGTCTTCAACGCCGGGACGAACTGGATCTAAGTACATCTTAGATGAAGAGATACCTTCTTCAAAGAGCGCTTTACGAGCTCGATCAAATGCATCTTCCTTTGACGTGCGGGCAGCTACTGCACGCTTTGAAGCCATGCCGAAAGATTCCTTATATGGGCGTCCTGCGCTATCGCGGAGTAAGTCGCCAGGTGATTCATATGTTCCTGCAAACCAAGAACCGATCATTACCTGTGATGCTCCAGCAGCAAGTGCCAGCGCAACATCGCGAGGATGGCGGACTCCACCATCTGCCCAGACATGCTTTCCAAGCTTCTTTGCTTCCGCTGCGCATTCAAGAACTGCAGAGAACTGTGGGCGGCCAACACCCGTCTGCATACGTGTTGTACACATCGCACCAGGGCCTACACCCACCTTAATAATGTCAGCTCCTGCTGCAACTAAATCACGAACACCTTCAGCTGTGACAACATTGCCGGCAACAATTGGCACACCAAGATCGAGTTTCTTGATGATCTGGAGAGCCTCAATCATCTTCTTCTGATGGCCATGAGCCGTGTCCACAACGAGAACATCTGCTCCAAAAGACACTAATTGCCTTGCTTTATCGGCAATATCGCCATTGATTCCCACCGCTGCTGCAATACGGAGGCGACCCTTTGCATCAAGAGCAGGCTTATAGAGCGTTGCACGAAGAGCGCCTGTGCGGGTCACAATTCCAACGAGATTGCCATTGGCTGAGACAACTGGTGCGACGTTACGGACCTTCTCATTGAGGAAATCAAATGCCTGACGTGGATCTAGCGTGTCAGGCATTGTTGTCAGCTCTGCTGTCATGACCTGACCTAATTGAGTAAAGCGATCAACGCTTTGTAAATCATCTTCGGTGATGATTCCAACTGGCTTCTTACCCTCAACGACAACAATGGCACCGTGTGAGCGCTTATTGATCAAGCTCGCTGCATCAGCAACAGTCTGTGTTGGCGTCAAAGTAATTGGTGTTTCAAAGAATGAATGTGCCGCCTTAACCGATGCAATGACATCTTCGACGATATCGAGTGGAATATCTTGTGGGATTACGACAAGACCGCCACGTCGCGCCACTGTCTCTGCCATTCGACGGCCAGCAATTGCAGTCATATTTGCAACGACTAGAGGAATAGTTGTCCCTGAACCATCGGTGGTATCGAGATCGACCTCCATACGGCTTGAGATCTCCGAATTCGAAGGTGCCATAAAGACATCGTCGTAGGTCAGGTCGAATTGAGGCTGGGTGATAAAGCGCATGGAATTAACCTATCCCTTGTTCTAATAAATCTGGCGGAGACGAGGAGATTTGAACTCCTGAAGGGTTTAACCCCTTACCTCGTTAGCAGTGAGGCGCACTCGACCGGGCTATGCGACGTCTCCGAGTTGCAGGCGTGAGTTTACCGCCTCTTCTAATTATTGCTAAACCGCGTAATCTAGGCCTATGAGCGCCAATAACAATGAGAATGCAGAAGTAATAGAGAAGGCTAAGCGGGTCCACGACCAGGTTCCTTCAGATCAATTCGCTGAATTTATGCGCTCAGGCTGGGCTCCATCGGATTTCGATGACCTTCAGCCTCTTGAAGTGGTGACATATGCTTTTGCACGTCGCCAGGTTCTCTCTGCTGCATTTCCCGGAGTTCGCTTAGTTCTTCCCGCCGGTGGTTACAAGGTTCGCGCCAATGACACTGATTACCAATACCGTCCACATAGCGCCTTCGCTTACTACAGCGGCGTCCAAGGAGCAGATGCGACAGCAGATGCAGTACTTGTCATGGAGCCAACTGAGGGCGACCATCTCACCTATCTCTATATCCACCCACGTTCTACTCGCGATACCGATGCCTTCTACCGCGATGCAAAATACGGAGAGCTATGGGTTGGGCGTCGATACACACTCGCTGAGGCGAATGCTCGCTATCAGATCGACACTCGCTTAGTGAGCGACCTCGAAGAGCTTCTCAAAGATGGTCAGAAGACAATAATCATTCGCGGTGAAGATTCGTTGGTAGATGGCGCGGTGAAGAAGAATAAGCTTGAAGAAGAGTTCAAGATCTTCACATCTGAGCAGCGTCTTGTTAAGGATGAGTATGAAATCCGAGAGATGCAGAAGGCAGTTGATGCATCAGCTTTAGGTTTCAATGATGTGATCTCTGTGATGCCGGCAGCTGTGGCAACTCCTCGCGGAGAACGAGTACTAGAAGCAGCCTTCTATGGTCGCGCACGTGTCCTTGGCAATGATCTTGGATATAACACCATCGTGGGCGCAGGTGCTCATGCATGTGTATTGCACTGGATTCGTAATGATGGTGATGTGAAGAATGGTGAACTCGTTCTTGTTGATGCCGGTGTTGAAGTTGAATCTTTCTACACAGCAGATATCACTCGCACCTTGCCAGTCTCAGGAAAGTTCACACCAGCGCAGCGCGCCCTCTATATGCTCGTATATGAGTCACAATTGGCGGGTTTTGCAGCGATTAAACCTGGTGTGAAGTTCTCAGAAATTAATAAAGCCTGCCAAGAGGTATTGGCTAAGGGACTTGCAGATATGGGTGTTCTTACCGTCTCTGCTGAGGAATCGTTGAAGCCGGAGGTTGGTCTGCATCGTCGTTGGACCCTTCACGGTGTCAGCCACCATTTAGGTCTTGATGTGCACGACTGTGCTCATGCTCGTAAAGAGAATTATCTCGATAAGGAGCTTGAGGTAGGAATGGTCCTCACAGTTGAGCCTGGCCTCTACATCCAGCCAGATGATGAGCTCTTTGCACCTGAGTATCGTGGAATCGGTATCCGTATTGAAGATGACATCGTTGTGACTGAAGATGGTTGTCGCAATCTATCTGATGCTATCCCGCGTCACCCTGATGCAATCGAGAAGTGGATGAAGTCGATCCTTCGTTAATTTACGAAGGCAAGACCAATACGCGCAGCGAGCAACCCACAAGCAATCGAAGCAACGAAGTTGATAACCGCTGGGTTATATCGCTTGAGCCGCATTGCTAGATAGAGATCGAGCATAAAGGTCGACCAGGTTGTAAATGAGCCGGCGAAGCCCACTGCAATAAAGTCGTGCCAGTGTTCGGCACTTCCAAAGGTAAGACCGATAAAGAATGAACCAGTGACGTTTACAACGAAGGTTCCGATTGGTTTCTGAGTAAATTGCTTAAAGTATTGATCCACCAAGAAACGTGCTGGAGCGCCGAAGGCAGAGCCAAGTGCAATTAGAAGTGCAGTCGTCATCTCTGGCGTATAAATTTCCGTGAAAGCGCCATTGATATAACGACAGCGGCGAAGCTTAAGATGACGTTGGGAAGAAGATAGATATACCCACCTTCACCAGGTGCGACCGCCTCATATGTGATCGCAGAGAATGTTCCCAGCCCACCGCAGAACCCCGGAAGCAAGAAGTAGCGAAGGGATGTGATTCCACGACGCTCCATCAAGACCAAGATATGGGCGGCGAAGGCGGAGGCGATGATATTTGCAGCGAGATTTCCTTGTGCATTATTGGGTAGAACTTCACCCAATAAATAGCGAAAGAGGGAGCCAACGACTCCCCCTGCGCTAACTAAAAGTACTGCTTTCAGCTCTGTAGAGGTTTCTGCTTAAAGCTCTTAAAGAGCGTCGTGATCGTGCTGATAATCAACGATGCAAAGAGCGCCGACCAGAAGCCAGTGACATCTAACTTCTCAGACCAGCGAGCTGTAAGTGAGAGCATTGCAGCATTTACAACGAAGATAAAGAGTCCGAAGGTGACAATCGATACAGGAAAAGTGAGCACCTTGATCAGTGAGCCAAAGATTGAGTTAATTAATCCGAAGAGCAGTGCCACCCAAAGGTAGGTAGTGAAGCTGCCGTTGACTGTAATACCAGGAACCGCGAGCGTTGCCACCCACATCGAGAATGCAAGTACTGCCCAACGGATAATTAAATTCATCTCTTAATCTCTCTTTTCGCGTCTCAAGAGCCCGCTGAACATGCGAGCTGGATCGTATTTAATATCAACGACGCGCTCTTTCATAGGGATGATAGCGTTATCAGTAATCTTGATGTGCTCTGGGCAAACCTCAGTACAGCACTTTGTGATGTTACACATTCCGAGGCCATGCTCTTCCTGTGCTGTGCGCTTGCGGTTCTTGAGGCGATCCAATGGGTGCATATCAAGCTCTGCAATACGGATAAAGAAGCGTGGGCCAGCAAATGATGGCTTGTTCTCTTCATGGTCACGGATTACGTGGCAAGTGTCCTGACAGAGGAAGCACTCGATGCACTTACGGAACTCCTGTGAACGCTCCACATCGATCTGCTCCATACGGGCTTCACCAGGAGCGAGCTCTGCTGGGTGCTCGTATGCAGGAATCTCCATCGCCTTCTTGTAGTTGAAGGAGACATCGGTAACGAGATCCTTGATGATTGGGAATGCACGAAGTGGCGTGACGGTAATGGTTTCATCCTCATCGAATGATGCAACCTGTGTCATACATGCAAGACGTGGCTTACCGTTGATCTCCATAGAACAAGATCCACACTTACCAGCCTTACAGTTCCAACGAACGGCCAAGTCGCCCATCTGTGTTGCTTGAACACGGTGGATTACATCGAGGACAACTTCTCCCTCGTTAACATCAACGACGACATCCTTAAGTCCGCCATCAGTTGAATCACCACGCCAGATACGAAGATTGAGTTTGCGTGTCATTAGTTTGAACCGCCTTTCGCAATTTCTTCCGGTGTCATGTATTTCTCCAACTCATGGATATCAAAGAGATCGAAGAGTTCCTTAGGAATCGGTGGGAGTGCTCGTGGTGTGACAACAACTTCGCTGCCGTTATAGCTGGCGATGTTATTGACCTGACGCCACTTGTTATCCATCGCTGGGAAATCATCGCGTGTGTGACCACCGCGAGATTCTTCACGCAAGATCGCTGACTTTGCCGTTGACTCTGCAACGAGCAACATATTGTCGAGGTCAAAGGCAAGGTGGAAACCAGGGTTGAACTTACGATCTCCAGCAACGCTTACCTTCTGGCTGCGTGCGCGAATATCGGCGATCTTTGCAATCGCTTCCTTGATTTCAGCACCGGTGCGGATAATTCCGACCAAGTTATGTGTGACTTCCTGAAGCTCGGCGTGTAATGAGTATGCATTCTCGCCACCCTCATTCTTAAATGGGGCTTCGATGCGGTGTGCCGCTGTTGCAATAGTTGCATCGGAGACAGGATTTGCGCCGTTGGCCTTCACATACTCAGCGGCTGCGCCACCTGCGCGGCGACCGAAGACGAGAAGGTCTGAAAGTGAGTTTCCACCGAGGCGGTTTGAACCGTGCATTCCGCCAGCAACCTCACCTGCAGCAAAGAGCCCTGGGACTCCAATTGCAGCTGCTGTATCAGGCTCTACATCGACTCCACCCATGACGTAGTGACATGTTGGGCCAACTTCCATCGCCTCCTTGGTGATATCTACGCCGGCTAGCTCATAGAACTGGTGCCACATAGATGGAAGGCGCTTCTTAATAACTTCAGCTGAGAGGCGCTTAGAAACATCGAGGAAGACTCCACCATGCTCTGTTCCGCGACCGGCCTTAACTTCTGAGTTAATTGCACGCGCAACTTCATCGCGTGGAAGAAGCTCTGGTGGACGGCGGTTATTATCTTGATCGGTATACCAGCGATCTGCCTCTTCTTCAGTAGTTGCGTACTTATCCTTAAATACATCTGGGATGTACTTAAACATAAAGCGCTCACCGAGATTATTTGTAAGGACTCCGCCTTCACCGCGAACAGACTCTGTTACGAGAATTCCGCGAACAGATGGAGGCCAGACCATTCCTGTTGGGTGGAATTGGAGGAACTCCATATCCTTCAAATTTGCACCTGCCTTGAGAGCAAGTGCATGGCCATCGCCTGTACCTTCCCAAGAGTTTGATGTGATCTTAAATGCCTTACCAACGCCACCTGTTGCGATAACTACTGCAGGTGCTTCGAAGAGAATCTCATCGCCATTTTCGCGCCAGTATCCATAGACACCTGCAACTTTGCCATTCTCTTTCAGAATATCTGTAACGGTAAATTCTGCATAGACCTTGAGATTTGCTTCCATATCTCCAGTCTCACGACCATCCTTCTGCTGCAAGGCAACAATCTTCTGCTGCATCGTGCGGATGAGTTCTAGACCTGTGCGATCTCCAACGTGTGCAAGACGTGGATACTCATGTCCACCGAAGTTACGTTGTGAAATCTTTCCCTCTTTGGTGCGATCAAAGAGCGCGCCCCAAGTCTCAAGCTCCCAGATGCGATCTGGTGACTCCTTCGCATGAAGTTCTGCCATGCGGTAGTGGTTAAGGAACTTTCCGCCGCGCATAGTGTCGCGGAAGTGGACCATCCAATTGTCATTGCTATTGGCATTTCCCATCGACGCTGCAGCTCCACCCTCTGCCATCACAGTGTGGGCCTTGCCGAATAGTGACTTACAGATGATGGCAACGCGAAGACCTGCTTCACGCGCCTCAACAGCTGCGCGAAGACCCGCTCCACCAGCGCCGACAATGACAACGTCGTACTTAAGTTTCTGAAGATTCTGTGGCATTTAAATAGTCCCTATCCGCTTAAGAGAAGAAGTAGAAGTTAGTCCAGGCGCCACTCGATACTTGGCGAACATAGATATCGGCAAAGGCAACTGCGAAGAGTGAAACCCAAGCAAATTGCTGGTGCTTTGTATTAAGGACTGAGATCTTTGTCCAAAGCTTGTAACGGAATGGATGTGCTGAGAAGTGCTTCAAACGTCCACCCACTGTGTGGCGACATGTGTGGCATGAGAGTGAATACATCCAGAGCATTGTGGCGCTCAAGGTGAGAACGATTGAGCCGACTGAGAATGCACCCCATTCGCCATCCTTACCCTTAAAGGAGAGGACTGCGTCGTAGGTAAGAATTACGTTAAAGACAAGACCTGCATAGAAGAACCAACGGTGTGCATTCTGCAAGATAAGAGGTGCGCGTGTTTCGCCTGTGTACTTTGTATGTGGCTCTGCAACAGCGCATGCAGGTGGTGACATCCAGAATGAACGGTAGTAAGCCTTGCGGTAGTAGTAGCAGGTCATACGGAAACCGAGTGGGAAGATCAAGATGATCAGCGCTGGTGAGAGTGGGAAGTTAAAGATCTCAGCAGGTACTGGTGTCCAACCAAAGAGAGTTGATCCTGAGACGCATGCATCAGAGAGACATGGCGAATAGAAAGGTGAGATGAGGTGATGGTCGTAGTAGAACTCACCTTCAAATGCGCGGAAGGTTGCGTAGATAACAAATGAGAATAGAACTCCGAATGTAATCGCAGGTTCTAACCACCACTTATCTGTTCTGAGTGTGCGCTCTTTGATTTTGGCACGTGTTGGAGAAAAGACTCCGGACATTGAAAACTCCCCCATGAGACCACCGTTGGTCGGCTAACTAATAGGTGTAAGTGTGCGCTTCTTGCGCAAAAGTATCTAGGCAGGAGCCCGCATATGCCTTATGAAGTCAGCCACAACTAGCGCCAGGTAAGCGCGTTAGAGGGCGGAAAGCACGAAACCCGCCTGCAGTGCATGCAGACGGGCTTCGTTTAGCGCGGAGGACGTGGGATTTGAACCCACGAGGCTTTCACCTGCCGGTTTTCAAGACCGGTGCACTCGGCCGCTATGCGAGTCCTCCGTGGGAGAGGCTACTAGAGAGTGGCTACTTTTGAAAAATTAGAGTGAAGGGAGATCGAGCAGGGCCTCGATAGCGATGGCGACGCCATCTTCCTCGCAGGCGCCAGCAACGCTCTTGGCGTATTTCGCTCCATCAGGGTGGCCAGATGACATTGCATAGGAACGGCCTGCCCATTCGAGCATGGAGAAATCGTTGGGATTATCGCCAAAGGTAACGCACTCATCAGCTGTGATTCCAAGGCGCTGCGCCATGCGTGCAAGCGTTGCACCCTTAGAGACTCCGAGAGCTGAAATCTCTAGAAGTGAATCATGAGGATTGGAGTGGGTAACAGTGACGAGACCATCGAGTTCTCTTAGTGCGATATCCAACATCTCATCCGATGAAAAATTCTGTTGGGAGCACCGTGCCAGCATCTTGAGCGCAGGTGATTGAAGAACTTCTTCAATCGTGTGAACGCCAATATTGTCCAGACCCACATCCCAACGAGGGATATATGCCTTCTCACGGTGGAAGTAACTATGTGACTCCACTGCAAATGAAACTTCTGGAATCGCAAGACGTAGACGCTTTACTGTCTCAAGTTGTTCTGGAAGATCAATGAGCCACTCTTCTAAAACTTTATCGCCCATCAAGTCATATAACATCGCACCATTACCGCAGATTGCACTTCCAAAACCAAAAGCTTCGCGAATCTCTGGCATCCAACGTGGTGGGCGACCAGTAACAAAGAAAACTTCAACGCCGAGATCACGTGCCTTTGTGAAAGCCTTTACCGTGCGCTCTGAGATGCGACCATCGTGATTAACGATAGTTCCATCGAGATCTGTTGCGATGAGCTTTGGGCGCAGGCCACTTACCTGACTCATACTAATTCGAGCTTCGCAGTGCCAAGGAATGGCTGAAGTGCAGCAGGGACATTGACAGTTCCATCTGCATTCTGATGGTTCTCAAGGATTGCAACAATCATGCGTGGGATTGCAACAAGTGTTCCATTCAGTGTTGCAATTGCCTTTGTGCCATCTGCATCCTTGTAACGAATATTGAGGCGACGTGCCTGATACTCAGTGCAGTTAGATGTGCTGGTTACCTCGCGATAGGCACCTTGTGTTGGAATCCACGCTTCAATATCAAACTTACGTGTTGCGCTAGATCCGAGATCTCCTGATGCCACATCAATGACGCGATATGGGATCTCCATCGCATTGAGGAAGTCCTTCTCCCACTGCAGTAGGCGCTTATGCTCTTCTTTCGCCTCTTCCGGCTTACAGAATGAGAACATCTCGACCTTATCAAATTGGTGAACACGGATGATTCCGCGAGTATCCTTTCCATATGTTCCTGCCTCGCGGCGGAAACATGATGAGTAACCGGCATAACGCATCGGCAACTTATCGGCTGGCAATATCTCATCCATATGCATGGCAGCAAGTGGAACTTCAGAGGTTCCAACAAGATAGACATCATCTTTCTCAATGCGATAGACATTCTCAGCAGCCTGCCCTAGGAATCCTGTTCCCTCCATCGCAGATGGGTTAACAAGTACTGGTGGGATTACTGGGGTGAAGCCATTCTTTAGCGCGGATTGAATTGCATAGTTAACGAGTGCAAACTCAAGCATCGCACCTGCGCCGGTTAAATAGTAAGAACGTGAACCTGCGACCTTTGCACCGCGCTCTGTATCAATTGCGCCGAGCAACTTTCCGAGTTCAACGTGATCTTTTGGTTCAAAGCCATCCTTGGTGAAATCACGTGGGGTTCCAATATGTTCAATCGTAACGAAATCCTCTTCGCCACCGATTGGCGCTTCAGTATCGAGCAAGTTAGAAAGTTGCATCACAAGCTGCTTGGCCTGCTCTTCAATCTCTCCACGCTTTGAATCAGCAGCCTTTACCTTGTCAGCAAGCTCCTTTGCATTGGCAAGGAGCGCTGTCTTCTCATCACCCTTCGCTGCGCCAACGCTCTTAGAGAGAACGTTCTGCTCTTGACGTAAGAGTTCGAATTCATTGATTGCAGCGCGCTTGATCTCATCGATTGCAAGAATTTGATCGACTAGCTCAACGTTCTCACCGCGACCTTTTTGAGATGCGCGAACCACATCTGGGTTTTCGCGTAGGAACTTGATATCAATCATGATCGCACCTCTCGTGGATATGAACCTAGGAATCTAATGTCATCGCAGATTTCGCGGAGCTCCTCCATCGACTTAGCAACTGCCTCGTCGTTGATATGGCCTTCGACATCAATGATGAAATGGTAGTGACCGAGCTCGCGACCTGTTGGACGTGACTGGATAAATGTCAGGTTGACATCATATTTAGCGAAGACTGTGAGGATCTCGAGAAGCGCTCCTGCGTGGTCGATATCGATATAGACGACAAGGGATGTGCGATCGTGCCCGGTGGAAGATGAGAGATTGCCTGGCTTCTGAGCTGCGATAAAACGAGTGACAGCGATCTGGTTATCTCCAATATTTTGAGCGATGACCTCAAGTCCAAAGTTTTCGGCGGCAACCGTTGATGCAATTGCAGCATCGAGCTCACCGCGGGCAACGAGCTCAGCTGCTGCTGCCGTTGAATTCGTTGGGAAGATCACCGCATCTGGATAGTTGGTAGATATATAGGTGCGGCATTGTGACTCCGCATGGGGATGGGTGCCGATTCGCTTGATATCTCTCGTCCCCGCTTTGACCATCAGGTCGAAGGTGACTGGCAATGTAACTTCAGCTGCGATTGTCAGAGGCTCGCCAGTTGCTAACTCATCGAGAGTACGTGCAACTACGCCCTCAACTGAGTTCTCAATCGGAACAAGGGCGAAATCTGCTCTGTCTGCTCGCACTGCATCGAGAGCTGCGGTGACGGTGTTGTAGGGAGTTCGCAGATCATCTGCTCCAGCAATTTTCAGGAGCGCCGCCTCGGTAAAGGTCCCAGCAGGACCTAAGTAGGCGTATGTATGCATTGGCTAAGGATACTAAAAGAATCTGCGTGCATGCGCCGGCGTATTTGTAATCAGATTATCCACGCCTAATTCCTTACAGAGCTCTATATCTTCAGCGCGATCTACCGTCCAAACTGAGAGAGATTTACCCATCTTCTTAATCTTCGAGGCAAGTTCTGGCTTGCCTCGAAGGAGATCGATACCAGGTCCAATCGAAGGTGCTGAAGATAATCGAGCAAGAGTGAGCGGCGTATGTCGATGCATGAGGAAAGTTGTTGGGATTGAAGAATCTAATCGCTTCACCTTCTCAACAGCGAACCAACTAAAGGACAATACTGATACCTCAATAGACTTTGGAACTTTCCTATCGCGGAGTTTCTCAATAAGGATCTCTTCCACACGATTACCGCTGATCACAGGATGTTTTGTTTCAATGAGAACGTTCTTCTTATGATTGATTGCGATATCAAGAAAATCATCGAGCGTCAGAATTTGCGGATATGCCTGCTTGATCTCTGCAAATGTCATCTCTGCAATGAGACCGCGATTTCCAGCTCGCTCCAGCATCGATGCGTTATGCCAGAGAAGTGGCACTTCATCTCTACTCAACCGCAGGTCGCACTCAAAACCATCGGCACCTTGAGTAACAGCTCCTAGGTAAGCGCTCTCCGTCATTTCCGGGAAGTCAGCGCTGGCGCCTCGGTGTGCATAGATGAGCATGAGGGCGAGGGTAGCAAGTGCAATCCATCTCCGCCCAGAGACCCTTATTATGGGAGCATGAGCGCGCTCTTCTTTGCCACCGCAGCTAAATCTGCTGTCGGTCTTGTGCGTGCCGGCAATGAAGATTCTGCTCTCACCTCACGAGCACTCATCGCTGTTGCAGATGGAATGGGTGGCCATGCTGCTGGAGAAGTTGCATCGCGCATTGCAATCACAACTCTCCTCAAAGAGTCGGAAGTTTTCACAAGTAAAGATATTGATATCGAATCTGCCGATGATCTCTATGCAACCTCTCTCACAAATATAGATCAGACAATCGCTGCATATACACAAGAGAGGCCAGAGCTTTCGGGAATGGGTACGACTCTCTCAGCCCTCTTCTTAAGGGATGGCGATGTAGTCGCCCTCCATGTTGGTGATTCAAGAATCTATCGACTGCGCGGAAGCTCATTTGAACAATTAACTACCGATCACACTGTTATTCAAGAGCTACTCGATCAAGGCAGTATCACTGAGGCTGATATCGCAACTCACCCTCAACGTTCGGTCCTCACCCAGGTTCTCATGGGAGATGGTCGAAATCATCCCGTGCTCTCAATCTATGAAGTGAAGGCGGATGACCGTTTTCTCCTCTGTAGCGATGGCTTAACAACTGTCTTGAGCGATAAAGAGATCAAATCAATTCTTAAAGGAAAGGCGCGCGGCGCAGCGGTCGACGCGCTCGTTGACGCTGTCTATATAAATGGTGCTCCAGACAATGTCACCGTTATCGTTGCCGATGTTCTCAATAATGATATTCAAGAGCCACTGACTTTATTAGGAGCTGCAAAATGATGTCTCAGCTCCTTGGAGATCGCTACTTACTTGGCGAGATGATTGGTACCGGCGGAATGGCCGATGTCTATATCGCACAAGATCAGCGCCTCTCACGAAAGGTTGCAGTCAAGATTCTTCGTAGTGATCTCGCAAAAGATCCTGCCTTCGTTGCTCGTTTTCGTAAAGAGGCAAAGGCTGCTGCGGGTCTTAATCACCCAGGAATCGTCGCTGTCTATGACTCTGGTGAAGAACCTGCTCCTTATATTGTGATGGAGCTCGTCACCGGACACACACTCCGTTCTTTGATTCATCAAGGAGAACGTATCTCTCTTCCAGATGCACTTGGAATTGTGGAGCAAGTTCTTGCAGCGCTTGAATATTCCCATCAACGAAATATCGTTCACCGCGATATCAAGCCAGCTAATGTGATGATTGCAGATAATGGCGATGTTAAGGTGATGGATTTTGGAATTGCACGTGCCATGGATGATCTTGGTGCAACTCTCACAAGTACGTGGAATGTTGTCGGCACAGCTCAATATCTCTCACCAGAACAAGCTGTGGGTGATGCAGCTGATGCTCGTAGCGATATCTACTCAACTGGTTGTCTCCTCTTCGAACTTCTCACCGGTCAACCACCATTTAGCGGTGAGACACCTGTCTCTATCGCCTATCAACATGTCTCTGGTGTTGTTCCATCGGTGAGATCGATTCAGCCAGATCTGCCGGGTGATGTCGATACAATTCTTAAAGTTGCGCTCTCTAAGAAAGCAGATGATCGTTATCAGAGCGCACAATCTATGCTCGATGATTTGATTCGAGTTCATCAAGGACAGGCAGTCACAACAAAGATTGCAACGAAACCTTTCTTTACCCGCCGCAGCGCACTTCTCTATGGCGGTTCATTCTTCGCAGCTATCGCTCTCTCTATTACTGGCTTCCTTCTCAGTGGAAATCAGGATTCAGGGCCACTTATTCCTAACGTTGTTGGCCTCACCGAGGCTCAGGCACGAGCGCTCCTTGATGGCTATGTCATCACAATTAAGCGCGCTCACGATGGCTCTATTCCAACAGACCGCATTGCCAGCCAGAGCCCGCTTGCAACAACTCATGCACCACTTGGTTCAGCGATTGTCCTCACCATCTCAGATGGTCCGGGAGATGCGATAGTCCCCGATAATTTAGTTGGTATGGCGCTCATTGATGCACGCGCAGCGCTCACCGCTGTGGGTCTTACAGTTTCACAGACCATAGCGGCGCCTTCAGATCAACCACAAGGAACAGTCCTCGATGTCTCCCCACCGGTGGGATCTGTGACAACAGCTGGAAGTGGAGTTGTTCTCACGATTGCAAGTGGTGAGGTAACAGTTCCATCTCTTGTTGGTGTGGAAGCTATTCAAGCTAAGACAACTTTGATTCAAGCAGGATTCCTTATTAAGGAGTTCTATGACTTTGACGCTGCTCAACCTATTGGCGTTGTTATTCGTCAAGCACCTGATGCTGGCACGACACAAACGATCGGTAACTCAGTAACAATCACAATCAATAGAGCGCCATAATTATTCGTTGTAATACGAAATAATTTACCGATTAACTACCGGTGATAAACCTTCTGCTTTAGCGAGCGCACCTGCATCACCGCAGGTCACTAAGAAGTTTGCAAGCATCTTATGTCCATGCTCTGTAAGAACAGATTCAGGATGGAATTGAACTCCCTCAATCGGAAGGCTTTTATGTCGTAGCGACATGATCACACCAGAGTCGGTCTTACTTGTGATCTCCAAAACTTCAGGAACGGTATCAACTTCAACTGCGAGTGAGTGGTAGCGAGTTGCGGTAAATGGTGATGGAAGATCTTTCATCACTCCCATGCCGTTATGGTGGACAGTCGATGTCTTTCCGTGGAGAAGTTCTGGTGCACGAGAGACAGTTGCACCGAAAGCTTCACCGATTGCCTGATGGCCGAGACAGACTCCAAATAAAGGAATTGAGTGCTCGGCGCAGTACTTAATCATCGGAATAGATACGCCTGCCTTATCGGGCGTTCCAGGTCCTGGGCTAATGAGGACTCCGTCATATTTGGCCGCCTCAGCTGCCTCCACCTGATCGTTGCGCACGACGGTGCACTCAGCCCCCAACTGCGCGAGGTACTGAACGATATTGAAGACGAAGGAGTCGTAGTTATCGACGACAAGGATGCGGGCCACAGTCTAATTCTCCTGTAATCTATGCCCTATGCCAAAGTCGAAATTGCGTAAGAAGGTCCAAGCCCAGCACGCTCACGAAGAGCAGGTTCACGCTGTAGAGACCGTACCAACAGAGAGCCCAAAGTGGCTCGCTCCTGTCATGGTCGCTAATTTCCTCATCGGCCTCATCTGGATCGTCATCTTCTATGTCAGCCAGACCGTCTACCCAATCTCAGGTATCGGCGCTTGGAACATGATTATCGGATTTAGCTTTATCGCAGTGGGCTTTAGCCTTGCGACAAAGTGGCGCTAGTTCGCTTAAATCACCTTTCAATTCTTCAATTTAACTAGCTAGTAGGTTTACCCTTGCGGTTATGTTCGTAATCGCCGCACTCTCTTATCTCCTGACAATCGTCGCAGTGGGTCTTTTCGCCATTCGCGTACGTCAATTAGTTGCAATCTATAAGAAGCAACAGCCAGATCCAACGCGTTCCGGAGATCGCGCTGCACGAACCAAGAACATGCTCAAAGAGGTACTTGGCCACACCAAGATGCTCAACTTCACTGCAACGGGAATCGCACACTGGTTTGTCATGGTCGGCTTCGGAGCGCTCTTCGGAACGTTGATCACCGCCTACGGACAATTGATCCAACCAGATTTCGCACTTCCTATCATCGGCCACTTTGTTGGTTATGAACTCTTCGCTGAAGTAATCGCAGCCCTTACCGGAATCGGAATCGTTACCCTCATTGGAATTCGTCAGGCCACACGATTCTGGCATAAGGGGCGCACATCACGCTTTGAAGGTTCCAACCAAGGCCGTGCCTATTATGTTGAGGCAACTATTTTGGCTGTTGTCTTCTGTGTTATTGCTCTTCGCGGCTTGGAAGGCGCACTTGCCAATGAGGAGAGTTGGAACTGGCATTACGCAATTTCATGGCCAGCAGTTCAATTCTTCTCTGGTTGGTCAGTTGCATCGATTGAAAATGCGATTGTTGTTGTTGCAGCGCTGAAGATATTTGTCTCGATGCTCTGGTTTATTGTCATCGCTTCAAATCTGACAATGGGTATTGCATGGCACCGCTTCCTCGCCTTCTTCAATATCTACTTCAAGCGCAATATTGAGGAGCCCTCACTCGGCGCCCTCCCTGAGATGTTGTCACATGGGAAGCCTGTTAACTTTGAAGATCCTGCCGATGATGATGTCTTCGGTCTTGGCACCCGCGGAGATATCTCCTGGAAGGGCCTACTCGATATGACCAGCTGTACTGAGTGCGGTCGCTGCCAATCTCAATGCCCTGCTTGGCATACTGATAAGCCGCTCTCACCAAAGCTTCTGATTATGGCGATGCGCGATCATGCGATGGCAAAGGTTGTTGATACCGAGAATCTGGTCGGTGAGAAAGCGCCTGTTTCAATGGATGTCCTCTGGTCCTGCACATCATGTGGCGCCTGCGTCAATGAATGCCCGGTAGATATTGAACATGTTGATCACATCGTCAATATGCGACGCTTCCAAGTACTTGTTGAGTCAGAGTTTCCAACTGAACTCGGTGGAACATTTAGAAATCTTGAGAAGGCCGGCAACCCATGGGGTGCCAATAAGCAAGATCGCGAAGGATGGATCGCTGAGTGTGATTTCCCGGTTCGCGTTGTCAGTGGCGAGCTCCCAGAAGAAGTTGAATATCTATTCTGGGTTGGCTGCGCTGGCGCATATGAAGATCGCGCAAAGAAGACAACGAAGGCGGTTGCAGAGTTACTGCATATGGCAGGCGTGAACTTTGCAGTTCTCGGTAAGCGCGAGACCTGCACGGGAGATCCTGCACGTCGAGCAGGAAATGAATTCCTCTACCAAATCCTTGCTGCTGAAAATATCGAAACATTTAAAGAGACCTTCGGTAATCGTGGCGTGAAGAAGGTTGTAGTTACCTGCCCTCACTGCTTCACAACAATCGGTAAGGACTATGCACAGAGTGGTTATGAGCTACAGATGCTCCATCACACACAGCTTCTCAATACCTTGGTGAAGGAAGGAAAGTTAAAGACTTCACCTCATAAGGCTGATCAGAAGATCACCTTCCACGATCCTTGCTATCTCGGTCGCCACAATCAGATCTATGCACCACCTCGCGAACTCCTAGAAGCTTCAGGTTGTGACATCGAAGAGATGCCACGTAATCAAGAGCGTTCATTCTGCTGCGGTGGAGGTGGAGGTCGTATGTGGATGGAGGAGACTCTTGGCTCGCGCATCAACCTCAACCGAGTTGATGAGGCGATCGAGACTGGCGCACCAGAAGTAGCGGTTGCCTGTCCGTTCTGCCGCATCATGGTCGGTGACGGTATGACAGCACGTCAATCAGATGTGGAAGTCCTCGATGTTGCTCAGGTATTACTTCGAAGCGTTAAGGCGGAGCAGTAACTTCGTAATTACCCAACCGCCGATAAGGCCCCCTAGATGGGCGCGCCAATCGACGCCGCCAATGGTGAATCCAAGGGCAAAGTTAATTCCCACAATCACGTAGATGCTCTTTGCCTCAACCCCTAAATACTTCTCTGCTGCAATAAAGGCGCCGAAGAGGCCGAAGACAGCTCCTGATGCACCGATGGAGTAGCCATTCCAATCCATAAAGAGTGACGAGGCGAGAGATCCTGAGAGAAGTGAGAAGAGGAATATGGTGAGGAACTTCGCCTTGCCAAATACATATTCGATCGGCGTGCCGAGCTGATGGAGCACCATCATGTTAAAGGCTAGGTGGAACGGGATGGTGCTCGAAGTGTCATGTAAGAGGGCGACGGTAAATAGTCGGTAATACTCATGTGTCTGGCTGAAGTAATCCCAGCGATAGAGCGCATATGTTCCGACGATTCCAGAATCAATGAGCTGATAAAGATAGAAGCCACAGATCACCGTAATTAAAGCTAATACGGCGCTCTGTGGCTTCTTAATCATGAACTTCTTACTTAATTACTACTTATGCGATTGTGACGCTATTGATAACAACTGGTGTTACTGGCTTATCTTGTGCGCCAGTTGGTGTTGATTCAATCTTGTCTACAACAGCCTGCGATGCAGCATCCTTAACCTCACCGAAGATTGTGTGCTTACGGTTGAGCCATGTTGTTGGCGCAGAGGTAATAAAGAACTGTGAACCGTTTGTATTTGGTCCTGAGTTCGCCATTGCAAGGATGTATGGGCGATCGAATTGAAGTTCACCGTGGAACTCATCTGCGAATGCATAACCTGGACCACCGAAGCCCTGACCAAGTGGATCTCCACCTTGGATCATAAAGCCGCTGATGACGCGGTGAAAAACTGTTCCGTCATAGAGCTTCTCAGTTGACTTCTTACCTGTGCGTGGATCAGTCCACTCTTTTGCACCAGTTGCGAGTTCTACAAAGTTTGCAACTGTCTTTGGTGCGTGATCAGGGAAGAGCTCGATAATGATGTCACCGAGTGTTGTGTGCAAAGTTGCTGTTGTCATTTCTTTTCCTATCGCTGCGGGTAGTAAAAAACCCGCCACATGTGACGGGTTCTTCAGTGGAGACCAGGGGAATCGAACCCCTAACCCCCGCCTTGCAAAGGCGGTGCTCTACCAATTGAGCTAGGTCCCCGTTGTTAGTGCGGGGTGGGCCTAGATGGACTTGAACCATCGACCTCTTCCTTATCAGGGAAGCGCTCTAACCGGGCTGAGCTATAGGCCCGCAGATAAACTTTCGTTCATTTGCAGAATGCGTAGATTACTTGATTTTACTCAAGTAGCCAAAACGCCTTCGGTCTATCGCTACAGGCGCAGACAGTACTACTTTTCTTCGGAAATCTCATCTTCCCGGCTGCGAGTGACTGTCAAAAGGGTGGCACCTTCATCAAGATTGACGAGGCGAACGCCCATCGAGTCACGGCCGGTCTGGCGGATCTCAGAAGCTTGGGTGCGCATTACCGTTCCTGCGCTGGTGATTGCAAGGATCTCATCGCTATCGACGAGGACGAGGGCTGATACGAGAGTTCCACGAGAATCCTCATCAATCTTCGCTGCCTTAATTCCAATTCCACCACGGCCCTGGAGGCGATACTCCTCAATTGGAGTCTTCTTTCCATATCCGCCATCTGTTGCAGTAAAGACAAATGAATTCTCACCATCAACGCGTGACATCGTGAGTAGCTGATCACCTTCGCGGAACTTCATACCGATCACACCTGATGTGGAGCGACCCATAGAGCGCAGTGATTCATCGTCACAGACGAAGCGAACTGACATCGCCTTACGTGAGACGAGCAGAATCTCATCGCCATCTGCAGCAAGAGTTGCGGAGACAACCTCATCATCGCCCTTGAGATTGATTGCAATCAATCCACCGGTGCGTGGTGAGTCGTACTCAATCAAAGGAGTCTTCTTGATGAGGCCACCCTTTGTAGCAAGGATCAAGAATGGCGCTGCGTTGTAATCCTTAAATGACAAGACCTGTGCAATGGTCTCCTCTGGCTTAAATGCCAAGAGGTTTGCAACGTGCTGACCGCGTGCATCGCGACCTGCATCCGGTAGCTCATGAACCTTTGCCCGATAAACGCGTCCTTGGTTGGTAAAGAACAACAACCAGTCATGAGTTGATGCAACGAAGAAGTGGTTGACGACATCATCTTGCTTGAGGGATGCGCCCTTTACTCCGCGGCCACCACGACGTTGTGACTTATAGAGATCTGCCGCAGTGCGCTTTGAATATCCGCCACGAGTAATCGTGACAACAACATCTGAATCAGGAATTAAATCTTCTGCAGAGAAGTCACCTTCAGATGCAACAAGCTGTGTTCGGCGCTCATCACCATACTTTGTTACCAAATCTGAGAGCTCTGTCTTCACAATTTCACGCTGCTTAGCCTCAGATGCCAAGATTGCATTGAGTTCGATGATATCTGCCATCAAACCTTCATACTCATCATTGATCTTCTGGCGCTCCAACGCTGCAATACGGCGAAGTTGCATATCGAGAATTGCATTTGCCTGAATCTCATCAACATCGAGCAATTTCATAAGCCCGGTACGTGCTTCTTCAGGTGTCTTTGATGCGCGAATCAGTGCGATTACTGCATCAAGAGCATCGAGCGCCTTGAGGTATCCCTTGAGGATATGTGCGCGCTTCTCTTTCTCAACCAAACGGAACTTGGTGCGGCGAACAATTACCTCAATCTGGTGCTCGATGTAGTACTTGATAAATTCATCTAAGCGAAGTGTGCGGGGCACGCCATCAACGAGCGCCAACATATTGGCACCGAATGTGTCCTGCAATTGTGTCTGCTTATAGAGGTTATTGAGAACAACCTTTGGAATCGCTGCCTGCTGCAAAACAATAACTAGGCGCTGACCAAGACGTTCGTTACCTTCATCGCGAACATCTGCGATGCCCTTGATCTTGCCATCTTTGACAAGCTCAGCAATCTTCAAAGCTAAGTTATCTGGGTTGACTTGATATGGAAGCTCTGTGACTACAAGACAGGTGCGCTTATTGATCTCTTCAACGTTAACGACTGCGCGCATCGTGATCGAACCACGACCGGTGCGATAGGCATCTTCAATTCCACCACGACCAACAATCAGACCCTTAGTTGGGAAATCTGGGCCTTTCACAACCGTTAAGAGATGTGCAAGGAGCTCTTCAGTCGATTGTTCTGGGTGTTCAAGTGTGTAGATAACCGCCTCGCCAATTTCGCGAAGGTTATGAGGAGGAATATTTGTCGCCATACCCACCGCAATACCGGCCGAGCCGTTGACGAGCAGGTTAGGAAAGCGAGAAGGCAATACATCTGGCTCTTGTGAGCGGCCATCGTAGTTAGGTGAGAAATCAACGGTATCTTCATCGATATCGCGCATCATCTCCATCGCCAATGGCGCAAGGCGAGCTTCGGTATAACGCATCGCAGCTGCTGGATCGTTACCAGGAGAGCCGAAGTTACCGTTTCCATCGATGAGTGGGTAGCGAAGAGACCACGGCTGTGCCAAGCGGACCACAGAGTCATAGATCGCAGTGTCACCGTGTGGGTGGTAATTACCCATGACGTCACCGACGATGCGAGAAGACTTGTAATAACCCTTATCTGGACGATATCCAGCATCAAACATCGCATAGAGGACGCGACGGTGAACTGGCTTTAAGCCATCACGAATATCTGGAAGTGCGCGACCAACAATGACTGACATCGCATAATCGAGATAGCTACGCGCCATCTCAACTTGGAGGTCGACTGTCTCAATGCGGTCATATGTTGCACCGCTGGAATCTGCTGCAGTTATTTTTTCATCGCTCATTAGATATCCAAGAACCTAACATCCTTAGCGTTGCGCTGAATAAATGCGCGACGCTTCTCAACATCTTCGCCCATCAAAACTGAGAATAGATCGTCCGCTGCTGCTGCGTCATCGAGAGTAACGCGAATGAGAACGCGGTGATCTGGATCCATCGTCGTATCCCAGAGCTCTTTCGCTGGCATCTCGCCAAGACCCTTAAATCGCTGGATACCGTCATCCTTAGGAAGGCGCTTACCGGCATCGATTCCATCTTTGATCATCGCATCGCGTTCGCGATCACTAAATGCATATTCAACTTCTTCTTTACCGGCCCACTTGAGCTTATAGAGAGGAGGTTGTGCGAAGTAGACGAATCCATTCTCAATGAGTGGACGCATAAAGCGGAAGAGCAAAGTGAGCAAGAGGGTGCGGATGTGCTGACCGTCAACGTCAGCATCTGCCATCAAGATAATCTTGTGATAGCGAAGCTTCTCGATATCAAAGTCATCATGAACACCGGTGCCGAGGGCGGTAATGAGCGCCTGGACTTCATTGTTCTGCAATACGCGATCGATGCGCGCCTTCTCAACATTAAGAATCTTTCCGCGGATAGGAAGTACTGCCTGATTGCGAGAATCACGACCACCCTTAGTGGAACCGCCGGCAGAATCTCCCTCAACGATATAGAGCTCGCACTTAGCAGGATCTGTCCACTGGCAATCAGCGAGCTTTCCTGGCATACCGCGACCTTCTAGCAGACCCTTGCGATTACGCGCTAAATCACGTGCTTTTCGCGCTGCAACACGGGCAGATGCAGCATCAATCGACTTACGGATGATGTCTTTGCCCTCTTGTGGGTTGCGTTCAAACCATGCAGTTAGCTGCTCGCTAACAATCTTCTGCGTAAATGATTTCGCTTCGGTATTGCCGAGCTTTGTCTTTGTCTGTCCTTCAAACTGTGGTTCGCCAAGTTTGATTGAGACGATCGCTGTTAAACCTTCACGGACATCGTCACCTGTGAGGCGATCTTCCTTCTTCTTAATTAAATTCTGATCCTCAGCAAACTTATTCACTACTGATGTAAGAGCTGTGCGGAATCCTTCTTCATGTGTTCCACCTTCATGTGTATGAATGGTGTTTGCAAAGGTATAGACAGATTCCGAGAAACCTTGGTTCCACTGCATTGAAACTTCGAGTGAGAGACGCGCCTTCTTATCCTCTGCCTCAATCGCAATAACGGACTTATGAAGTTCGCCGCGGGTTGAGTTGAGGTGCTTTACAAAGTCGGTAATTCCTCCGGCATATTGGTAGCGAACAGTTAACTGCTCGCCCTTCTCATCAACATGTCCTTCGCGCATATCCGTGAGAACGAGGATGAGACCCTTATTGAGGAATGCCATTTCGCGAAAGCGTGTGGAGAGAATCTCAAATGAGAAATCAACGGTTTCAAAGATATCTGCAGATGGCCAGAATTGAATTGTTGTTCCGGTTTCAGTTGTTGCCTCACCCTTTGCAACAGGAGCGGTTGGAACACCTAACTTATATTCCTGTGTCCAGATAAATCCATCGCGCTTTACCTTTGCATGGAGATCGGTTGAGAGCGCATTCACAACAGAGGAGCCCACGCCGTGAAGTCCACCAGAGACTGAGTAACCACCATCTCCGAACTTTCCACCTGCGTGCAGAACTGTAAGAACAACTTCAAGAGCTGGCTTCTTCTCAACAGGATGGATATCTACCGGAATTCCGCGACCGTTATCGATTACTTGAAGAGAACCATCTCTCATCAAGGTCACTTGAATCTCGGTGCAGTAACCGGCGAGCGCCTCATCAACGGCGTTATCGACGATCTCATAGACAAGGTGGTGGAGGCCGCGTTCGCCCGTTGAGCCGATATACATACCTGGGCGCTTACGGACCGCCTCTAGCCCTTCGAGGACGGTGATCGAAGAGGCGTCATAGCCCTGCTTCTTCTCGCTCATCACGCCTCCGTTGGCCATTATCAAAAGGGCTGTACGGGCCCTTAGAAGCCCGATTTCCTCGGGATAGGCCATTATCCTAGTGGTAAATCGAATCTGTAAATACCGCTAAAAGCCCTAGACGGTAGAAATCCCCTCCTTTTAGCCGCCTTCCTAAGGTTCCCTCTGGGGTGAGCGCCTTTTCCACGCTCAAAACCCTTCCCCACCCTTTCTGCTCCCATTCTCAGGAAAGTCCCAGCCTTGGGGGCGAGGATTGAGCCATGAGCACACCTGCAACCCACCGCATCCTCGTAGTCGATGATGAATCGAGCATCAGCGATCTCATCGCAACATCTCTTAAGTTTGTCGGCTTTGAGGTCCGCACCGCTGCATCTGGTTCGCAAGCTCTCACTGTTGCTGAAGAATTTAAACCTCACGCGATGATTCTCGATGTCATGTTGCCTGATCTCGATGGCTTTGAAGTCTGTCGTCAGATTCGTAATGAAGGCCATCAGATCGGTGTTCTCTTCCTTACTGCAAAAGATGAGATGAAAGATAAGGTGCAAGGGCTGACAATCGGTGGCGATGATTACATGACAAAGCCATTTAGCTTGGAGGAGCTCGTAGCTCGCTTGCGTGCGCTACTTCGTCGAATCGGTGTCGTTGAGCAGGTAATCGATGATGAGAAGATTTCATTTGCAGATCTCGAACTCGATGAGGCAACTCACGAAGTGCGACGAGCTGGCAATCTCATCGAACTCTCCCCTACCGAATTTACTTTGCTTCGCTATCTCATGATTAATGCAGATCGCGTTATATCTAAGGCGCAGATTCTCGATCATGTCTGGGATTACGATTTCGGCGGTGATGCAGGAATTGTTGAAACTTATATCTCCTACCTTCGCAAGAAGATTGATATCTATGAACCAGCGCTCATTCACACAGTGCGTGGCGTTGGTTACCGTCTCCGCATAGCGCCAGCGAAGTAATAGAGTTCAAGATATGAAGAGCCCACTTCGCAGTTGGTCGCTTCGCGGACGACTCACCCTCGGCATATTGGTCCTGACTGCATTTGGTTTTCTTCTCTCTAGTTTCGTTGTGAAGAGCGCGCTAGAGGGTTATCTCACCGGCCAGGTAGATCAACAACTACTTACTCTCTCAGCTACAGCACTTCCACAAATTGCAGAATCTGGAATTGTTCAAGATGAAGATGACTTTGATGGTCGACACAATGAAGAACGTGAGCGCCCCGTTGAAGATAATCGTCCACGTGGCCCGCTTTCACGAATTCCAACAACATTCTCTGTCACTGTCTTAGATGCCAATGGCTTTGTCACAGGAGAGCTCGGTGGAGACCTCAACGCAGCGCCAATCGCTGATTATTTGACCGGATTTGACCTGGAAGAGGTTGCCGAACATCAAGGTGAAGCCTTTACCGTTGAAGGTGGTCGCAATAAATTCCGCGCAGTTGCAGTTCCCCTTCCAAATAATTCAGGATCAATCGTTGCCGCACAATCTCTCGATGACCTCAATCGAACAGTTGGAAAGTTAGGTTTCTTCTTCTTCCTTATCGGTGCCGGACTTCTCACATTGATTGCAATTGCATCTCGTCTTGTTATCAAGATTGGTATGCGCCCGCTGGAAGATGTTGAAACCACTGCAGAACAGATCGCTGCAGGAGATTTATCTGCACGTATGCCAGATGCCAACCCTCACACCGAGGTTGGCCGTCTCATCACATCTCTTAACTCGATGCTCACTCGTATTGAACAGTCATTTGATGCACGAACTGAATCTGAGAATAAGTTACGTCGATTCGTTGCCGATGCATCGCATGAATTGAGAACTCCACTTACCGCTATCCGTGGCTTCTCTGAGCTATATCGCCAAGGCGCAGTGGAGGGGCAAGAGCCAACACGTGAACTCTTGGGTCGTATTGAGGGCGAATCAAAGCGAATGGGTTCACTCGTTGAAGATCTCCTTCTCCTTGCTCGCCTTGATCAAGCTCGTGAGATGGAGGCAAAGCCAGTAGATCTTGAAGAGGTTGTGGAATCAGCGGTCGCCTCAGCGAGAGCAGCAGGTCCTGACCACCCAGTCTCATTCACCCCATCAAGTGATGAACTCTTCGCCCTAGGTGATGAACCGCGTATTCATCAAGTTGTTGCCAACTTACTTGCCAATGCACGGGCTCACACTCCGGCGGGGACATATATTGATGTCTCTATCAATCGAGCAGATGACGGCATTCGTATTTCAGTTGCAGATAATGGACCTGGTTTATCTGATGAAGATCAAATGAAGATCTTTGAGCGCTTCTATCGCGCTGATCCATCACGCGTTCGCGTCGATGGTGAAGGTAGCGGCTTAGGACTTTCTATCGTTGATGCTGTGATGAAGGCCCATGGAGGCTCTGTGACAGTGGTTTCAGAGCTGGGTAAAGGCGCGACCTTTACCTTGTTCTTCCCGGTCGCCTCGCAGTAAATCTCTATTACTGAGTAGGCCCCAAAGACTCCATCGCCTTCAGCGTTGCAATGCGCTCTTCAATCGGAGGGTGGGTGCTAAATAACTTAGAGACTGACTTTCCATCGAGTGGGGATTCGATCCAGATATGGGCAACAGCGTTGGATTTCTGACGAACGACTGTTGTATCGGATGCAAGAACTTCAAGAGCCTTACGTAACCCTGCTGGATTACGTGTGTATTGAACAGCAGTCGCATCAGCGAGTGATTCACGCTTACGTGAAATAGCTGATTTAAGAAGCATGGCAGCCAGTGGCGCTAGAAGCATCACAACAAGTGAAACGATCAAGAAGATTGGGTTTGAATTACTGTCGCGGCGATCACGACCTCCGCCAAACCACATCATGCGCATCATGAAATCAGACAAGATTGCAATTGCACCTGCCGTTGTTGCAGCTACGGCTGAAACAAGTGTGTCGCGGTTTGCAACGTGGCTCATCTCGTGGGCGATGACGCCTTGCAATTCATCGCGATCCATCACTTCAAGGATTCGAGTGGTGAATGCTATGAGCGCATGTTCTGGATCACGACCGGTGGCAAATGCATTAGGAGCAGTATCTTCAACGATTGCAACCTTGGGCATTGGTAGTCCTGATGCAATCACAACTTCTTCAATGAGATTGAAGAGTTCTGGTGCATCTTCACGAGTAATGACCTTGGCGCCAGTCATTGTGATTACTAACTTATCTGAGCCGTAATAAGAGCCCCAGACACCTACTAACGCAATACCTACAGCTATCAGAACGATAAATGATGTCGTTCCAGCACCGAAGTAGGTCAACGCTGCATAGGCAACGAGCCAGGTCAGAAGACCCATCGATGCTAAGAGAAAGTATGTCTTTCCCTTATTTGCAGATTGAAGGTTGCGAAAGTTGGTGCTGTTAGCCATAAATTAGAACTTAACGTTAG
>Ga0222712_10001236_pt1 | contig 32447 bp, 41 predicted proteins | sample C33_657DmetaG_FD_165043 | JGI IMG/M metagenome (GOLD analysis project Ga0222712, IMG submission 165043) | Estuarine water microbial communities from San Francisco Bay, California, United States - C33_657D | ecosystem: Environmental > Aquatic > Marine > Unclassified | place: USA: California...
TCTTCTCTTGTGAATCCAGCAACTGCCAGCGTTAGCTGATAGTTATCTTCATCTAGTTTAAGTAAATCATACGGCGGAAATGCTGTATTGTTTACCTTACTTAGACTATTAAAACGTTCCAACTCTCGGTTGAAACCAATAAAAAATGGATCCTTGAAAAGATCCATGGCGAATTGTGTTACCATTTTGTGCTCCTTTTAAGCGAGTTAAATTAGTACCCCCTATCGGCAGGTACTAACTTATTATAGCATTTAGATAACTAGAATTGCAAGCTATTTTTTATAACCTTTAGCAATTGCAAGTGCGGCTGCAGCATCTATACCATTTGGATCAATCCAGAATCCAGGAATAAGGTACTTCCAACCTCTTTTTACAATGTGAGCTGTGTGGCTGTATGGCTCTTTAGATGGGAATATAAGTATGCTTCCAGCTTCTGGCTTCAAAGAAAATGTTATCTTTCCATCATTAATTGGATCGTCTAAGGCACCTTGAGCTGCAAATTCATTAGGTTTTTCAAATTCTTTAACCATATGGTTCCATGTGTTCTCTGGAAACTCTTTGTCTGGATTACTTAAGACGCCATCTCTAATACAAAAAGATATTTCTCCGCCCTCATAGTCATCATTCACGTAAAGAATCATAGAGTATTTAAGTCTAGTATCTCCTTCTTGTGCGTCATGGTGTGTACCCATCCAGGTGTCTTCTTTGTACTTATGAATATTCATTTGACTAAGGATTACAACTTCGTCATCAATATTTCTTTTTTCTTTATAATCTTTTGCAACTTCCCGAAATCCATCAAACACTGTGTCAAAAATATATTTACAGCGTGACATGTCTTCTGCTGACAAATCTTTTTTATCTATATCCTCAAGGCTATTTAAAAGAACTCTTTTCTTTCTTCCATACCAATATACAGTTCCTCTGTCAGCCTCTACACCCCAATCAATCCAGCTATCTATAACATCCTTGATTGATTCTACGCCTTCTGTATTTTCAATTGCTTCAACTAAAGCATATGGATCTTTAATTACATTTTTATAATAATAAACGCCGTCGTATAACTCTTCGTGATTCATCATTTTTTCTTACTTGCCTTTTCTCTAGCTTTTGCCAATGCTTCAAAATCTTTAACTTTTGTATCTCCAAGATAGCCCCATGCATACCCGTCATTGATCATCATTTCATTAAGCGATATAGTATTCCCATCTACATATACCCAGCCAAGTATTCTTCCATATTTTTCTGAAGAATCCATCTTTTCTGTTTTAATGATGACGGACTTGGCATCTTTAATATTTTTCTTTAAATATTCTTTAGCTTCAAGACCTAAAGCCTTTTCTGCAAGATCTTTTGTTCTAGACTCTGGAGTATCAATGCCAGCAAGACGGACACGTGAAGCGAATAGGATATCAAATCCTAAATCAATCAGTACATCTATGGTATCTCCATCAACCACATTTTCTACTTTTCTCACATAATATTCGTACATTACTTCCTCCTATTGATATCTTTCGCTTTTTGTATGCATAATTGTCATTTGATCAACATTTACTGTTTTAGGTAATGACAATATCCATCTTATTGCTTCTCCAACATCTTCTGCTTTTATCGCTATCTCTTGTGGAAACTCTTCTTTTGTATCTACTGCTCCAGGTGCTATCTGCGTAACCTTAATGTTATGTCCTGAGACTTCCATCCTTAATGTTTCAGCAAATGCCATTTCTGCTCTTTTTGCAACAACATAGTTGCCTCCACCTTTGTATGGGTATAGGCCCGATATTGATGTAATTACTATGATATCACCAATATGATTTTTTTTCATATGAGGTATAACCATTTTAGACATATTCATTGGTGCTATAACATTAACATTATATGCATATGACCAGGCTTCTGGAGTGTCTTTTTCTATTATTGTGCTGCCGCCACCGCCACCTGCGTTGTTTATTAATGCACGTATTTCTTTATCTTCTAGATATTTATCTAACTCTTTAACGGATTCAAAATTAGTAATGTCCATTTTATAAGGATATATATTACTATACTCAGAAAAAATATCTTGCATTCTTTTTATATCTCTTGATATTGCAATGACATTATAGAAGTTGGAGAGTATTTTTGAGGTTGCCTCTCCAACTCCACGGCTTGCACCTGTTACTATAACGTATTCTTTATGCAAAATTTTATTTAGCTGCTGCTGGTTTTCCGCCACCCTTTGAAGGTTTGGCTGGAGCTTCTTTTTTAACAGCTGGCTTTTCTGTTTTTGGCTTTACTGGAACACCAAATGCTGGTCTTCCAAATCCTACAACTGAAACAACTTGTGATTTACGAAGCTTAGATCCGTTCTTCTTTTTATATGCACGAACTTTTAGACATGCTTCTCCACCATTTCTTTGATCTCCCCTTTTATCTGGGCTGGTGTTTCCTTCTACACATGTCACTGTTCCATCTCCGTTATCTTTAACGACTATGCCTACATGTGAAATTCTATCGACGCCATCTCCTGGGAAATCAAAATACAGAATATCTCCTGGTTGAGGAGTTGCTTCTTCTGCTTTCTGCCAAGTTCCAGCTTTTATAAAAGCTTGTGCTCCTGCGGGTGTATAAACTGTGTTAGGCACTTTTACGCCAGCCTCGTTAGCGCACCACATTACGAATGAACCGCACCATGGCTGAAAGTTAGACTTTGTAAACTTTCCATATTTTGTTTCATTATCTTTTGGACCTTCAATATATCCAACTTCTGCAAGAGCTACTTCTACTAGTCTTGCTGCTGATCCTTGTACTGCTGTCATTTTTTTCCTCCTATTAATAGTATAAGTAAAGTATAGCATTTTTTGCTTTGGGTAGAGGAATCGAACCTATATTATCTGCTTCGGAGGCAGAAGTCCGACCATTAGACGAACCCAAATAAGTGTCCCCAGATGGTCTCGAACCATCGACCCGCAGATTAAAAGTCTGCTGCTCTACCAACTGAGCTATAGGAACGCACCCCTGGCTGGAATCGAACCAGCGACCAACAGATTAGAAGTCTGTTGCTCTTCCGCTGAGCTACAGAGGTATACTTTCTGTGCGGCAGGTAGGACTCGAACCTACGATTACCGAATTATGAGTTCGGGGCTTTAACCAACTAAGCTACTGCCGCATTGGTCTATTGTATGCTACCATCATCGTTTTTGTCAATAGTTGATTCTACAATTTGCTGTACATATTCTGAAAAATGTTTTCTAATGCTTCCCATCGGTCTTCTTCCGTATGACTCCCAAATTCTTCTATACTCCATTATGTTTGTAAAAGTTGTTGGGCATACCATTATTCCATTGTATTCTCTAAGAACAGTTGGTAGCGGAACATGCTTTGTACAGCAAGTACAAAGTTTTGCTCTCTCTTGATATTCACTCATATTATTTGCATCCTATCCATCGCTTCTCTTAAATTTTCAGGCATTCGTGGAGCCCTAATCATATTATATGATGATGTTTCTCCATCATTTGGTGTTCCAAAATCATTATCATAACTCATTGACTCATAAGTATGAATATTAATCTCTTGATTATTATCAAATCTAGTTCTACTAATTGAATTAAATATTGCTCCACACGTTGCGTCAGCTAAGTCTTTTGATCCCTTTCGTGGGTGATCAACCTTGTCTCTCATAATTCGTAGCTGACAAAGCTCATCTATTAATAGAGGAATATGTGGACCTATTAATCTTTCTTCAGCAACAATCATAGCCATATCATCATAATGCTTTTTAGCTACAGATAGAATTTCTGTATTAATTCCATACTGTTTTAGTTGCTGCATCATATCGTGAGAATTCCATCTATCGAATGTACAAACCGCTATATTGAATCCTCTTGTTTTAAGAGAAAGTATATAATCTTTCACTTCAGTAAAATCAACAGACTTATCTGGAGTTGGCGTCCAGTATCTAACTGCATCAACTTCAACTATAGGAGCTGGTTGTGAGTAAGTATCTGTTACTTTAACATTAACCCATTTATTTACATGTGCCATTGTGACGGCACAATGGTCATGCTTTTGAGCTAAGTCTACATGTATATAATATTTTTTATCTGGATCTGGAAGAAACCATTCTTCAAGTCTTCCAAAATTATCCACTGCTATGGCACCTACATTAAATGCTTTTTCTACTTTTTCTCTTGATTTGAAAAATGCATCAATTGCATCAGGTGGCATACAGGCGAATCTGGATAGCGCATCAGTGGGGTTTGTAAAGAATGCTGTTTTGAAATCGTCAATTTTTCTAACTGGGTTAATCTCCCAAGTCGGACGCTTAAGAGCATAAACTTTAGGTATCTTATAAGATATGATATGGTCTTCTTCCCATTGTATTTCAAATTCATTACCTTCAGTTCCATCTGGTAGCTCCTCATACATCTTAAACCGATGCTCTCTAATTATAGTTTCTTTTTCTCCAATTACCGCATCGTATCTTTGCTGGATATAATCATTCTTAAATCTAGGGAATGATAGTAGTATAACTTTACCGAAGTCTGGAAAACGAGAATCTACTGATGCCCTGTACATATCATATACTGCGCTACCAGTTTTTGCTTGGTCGTGTCCTGTTGTATTTTCAATAGCAAAACCTGAAATCTCATCAAGGATTACAACAATTACGTTATAGCCTTCCCAAGCTTCTCTTTCTGAGTGGCCAGAGTGGACCGTTATAGCCTTGTTAAACTGTATTTCAGATGCCTTGGCATAGTATTTGCCTATGAACCATGGAGACTTCTCTATTCGGCTCTTGAAGCCTTTAAAGAATACATTGTTTGCTTGCTGAGAGTTGATTGCAATATTAATAATATCAATAGAGTCGCCTGGAGGTTTCCCATAATAAGTAGCTGGATCTTTTAAGCATAATAGTAGATACACTATATATGCAACAGCAATTGTTGATGAGTAGTCTTTTCCACTACCTTTACCTAACTGGGCAACAACTTCATTGGCTGTCTGTTTAAATCTTATTCCGCCTTCTTCTTCTCCAAATAGTTTCTTTAATGTTGATTCTTTATATATCTGTGAAGACTTTTCAATTAAAGTGTATTGATATTCAGATAGTGGTGGCAGTCCTAAAAAATTTGGATCGTTAACAAATGTACGTAGATCTACTGGCTTTTCTTCAAACTCTTCGCCATCTAATATATCAATTAAATCAGAAAAATCAAACGACATCTGCATCCTCAATTACAACGGACTCAACTATTCCAGTAATTTGAGAAAGTCTCTTTGCAACATCCATTTTACATTTAGGACAAGATGCAGTTACTTCTTTAAGAATTCCAACAAGCACTTCCTGCTTTCTTTCTGTTTCAGCAATTTGAGAAGCTATTTGTGTATTTTCTAGTACGCCGACAGACTGAAGCATTGCAATTCTTTTAGTTTCAATATCCGCAATTAGTTTAAGTGCTCCAGATTTAACATTAAGTTGTCCTTGTGTGTCAGCATCTTCTACTGTTTTCCAGGCCTCTTTGATAAGCATAGCGTAATGTTGATCCGCACCAGAGATCGCTTCTCTGGCACGATCACGGATGTTGCTGTCGTTGTGTACAACAGACTTCCATTCGTCAACATATTCAAGTACTTCTTTTCTAGAAAACCCTGTAAGTGTCGCTATTTGGCTTGCTGAATTGCCTTTGAGTAGTTCTTCGACCACCTTATTCATGCGGTCAAAATGAACTGCTGGCTCTATTTCATTAGTCATATACTTTATTATACTTCTAGTTGACTGAAATTGCAACCTTGTTGGCTATTTTTAAAAGCAGTAAATATCCAATTAAATCATCAATGTCATTATCTCCTGGGAAAGCCTGATCATTTTGAATTCTATTTAACTTGTCATCAATACGGACACGAATTTGTTCTTTTGAATCCGCTTTTGAAAAAATACGAATTGGGTCTAGCGCTGAATTGCCATAAGATATATTCTTTTTAATAAGCATTTCAGCCATTTCTAGGCACTCAACAATTATGCTATGTCCTGAAGGAGCATCTGTTGCTATCAACTGTAAGTCTGTAACCCAAGCTTGGTACCCGCCATTTTTATTTGGATAACCTGTCATTTTTTCCTCAACAATCCGAATTCCTGTAAATATCTCTGTATAGTCATAGCAGAGACACCGCACTCTTTACCAATTTCTGTAACCGTTTTTTTCTGTACTATATACCTTCTATACAGCCATTCTTTGCTTTGATATAACTTCACATCGAATTCCAATTAAAATACTTCTTGTAATCTGAATATCCAACGGCGCTTCTATCAACCCACCAGTCCTCATGGTAATCTCTTACTACAAGAGCGTATCCTAAAGAATCCAAGATCTGTCTTTGTGTGTCACGCATTGCTGTATTATTTAAAACTAAATTTGCATCGTGCTCAAATGTAATTACTGTAAATCTATATTTATTTAAAGGGACTGCAATAAGTCCATGAAGTGATAGATATGGGTTTCCAATAGGGTAACCCTTTTCATCATACCCACCATCAATATCTACCTGTAGATAATCAATTTGTTTTGGGTAGTTATTTTCTTCAAAATATTTAATGTAGTCAAATTGAGTTGCGTCACCAAGGATACAAGGATTTTTTCTATTCTCTGAAACCTCTTTGTGAAACTCTGGCACTATTTCAAAAGATACGCCAGACCAGTCAAACTCATTCTCAAGCCTGTATGTATTGCTACCATTTTTTGAATGGAATGCTCCTAGCTCAACGTAGTGACCATTTCTTTTATTCCCTAGAAGATCTAAAACAAATTCTTCCTGATTACTTCTTTCATTCCAGTCTGGGCTCATCTTTTTGTCAACACCTCATTCGAATAATGTGCAATGCCGAATGCATCTGCTACATCAAAATCATCTAGCTCTAAATTATATTTGTTATTAAAATAATCTACAGTCCTTTGCTTCCTCATATTTCTGATTTGATTCTTATACCATGACTCTGCATGACCTGGATTTTTTAATTTTATTGCTGCTTTCTCTTCTTTAGTTGGGTTCTTATTGCCAATATACGCCTGCCAAGAACTAGGGGATATAGTAATAACACTAGCACCACTGGCCATAAGCTCAGCAATAACAACACCGTAGACATAGGACAATTTTATCACAGCATCAGGCGATCTGACAAGGATAGCTCCCTCAACAACAATGTAATCTGATTTTAATTCATCTAGCATTGTCGACATTTTTCTTTTGGCATCATATATCTTTTCGTATATATTCATACCCTCTAATTCTATTTTCCCCCATTTTAAAGGAACATCATTTTCCATTAAGCAGAAGGCTATTGAATTAGTTGAAGCATCTATCCCTAAAACACGATATGCCTTAGTCTTAATTAAACTAGCTAATGTCATTTATGATCTCTTTTATTATTTTTTTTGTCTTGTCTTTTTTACCATTGACACATGCTGAGCACACATTAGAATCATTATATCTACTTAGCTTAGCCTTGCATGTTTTACACAATCTGGTAGCACCATTTTTTATTGCTTTTTTTTCATAGTACTTTTCCATTATTCGCTTATTGGTTGCAACTCTACAGCATTCATCATTACAATATTTTTGATTATGTGTTTTTGAGTCAAACTCTTTTGCACACTCTGAGTTAGCACAAATCATAGCTTTGGGGTCTCATACAGTTCTATTTGAACAGTGCCTACTGGACCAGACTTGTCGTAGCAAGCTTTTTTAACTGGGCAGTATGTGCATGGCATTTTTGACTTTGTAGCGCCAGCTGGACGCATCGGAAGATCTCCGTCTTTAAAATTGTCCCAAACTTCTTGCATCCACAGGAATGTATCTTCAATTATTTTCTTATTCTTTTCATTCATTGAAATTGGAATAACTAGGATCTCCTGAGTATTTTTATTTTCATACAGAAAGAAACCTTCTTTTGCATTCTTAAGCTTCATATATGTAAGAAGTTGAAGCATATGGTTTGGAGAAGACTTCATCTCTGACTGTCTAGTATCCCAAACCTCTTGTTTTGCCGTCTTAATTTCACCTATAACAGTCTCTCCATCATACTCCATAATCAAGTCAATAAAGCCACGTATCGGGGGATACTCATTAATGATTTCTTCTTCTTCAGCTCTCCACTCTGGCATTGTTTTAATAAGATTTTGTAGTCTTTCATGAGCCTGAGTTCCTTGAGCCATGTTAGCTACTGCAACTGCATCATTGTCATCAATAAATACTGCACCAGAGAATGCCATGTACCAGTATCTTGGGCAATTTCCGTGTCCATATCCTAGTGAGCTTGGGCTAAATGACTTTTTTGTCATCTCCCCATCTTTGCGCTTTGTATTTCTATATGCCTCATCAAGGAGAGTGGCAAACTTTTCTGGATCAAAAAATTTGCCTGTGTGCTTTTTAAACTTAAGATTCTTTACTATATCTCTACCCATTATTTAATATCCTTCCAAAAAGCCACCAATAAAATAATAATGGGACCAAATATAATTGAAGCCTGAATCCAACTCATGAGTTATATCTAACGACATACTTGAGCGCATCTACAAGTTTGTCTATAGACTCCTTCACTGAATAGTAAACATTTTTCTTGTTATTATTTACTGTGCCAGCTTTATCTTTTGCAATTGTTGAATACACTGATGACATTACAGCAAACTTAGTTGACATCGCTTGAAGCTCCATAATGAGCATTGGGGCTTTGGCTGAAGGAACATCTGGATTCATTAATAATTTTACCACAATTGAAAGAGCTTTGTCTAAATGCTCATCTTGCATAAAATCATGAAGATCATTAAACTCTGTAATATTACTTATTAACTCAAGTGTATTTTTATCCTCTGTCATTTTTAATTTTCTTATCCCATCTATCTATAAATAAACCTAAGCCGTACCCAACTGTTAAGCCAAATATGAATCCAAACATAAATATAGTCATCCTACAAACCTCTGGACAATCCCATATCCCAGCCATAGGCCAAAGATTCCCATAAGCCCTGCAAAAACAGGAGGCGCTGGAACTGGCAACTTAAATACACTAAAGATTGCACCAACGCCCATACCAGTGAGAGTTGTTAAAAGTATTTCTCTAATCATGATTCTCCTCATAAAACTCGATCAGTTCTTCAAGAATTGACCACTCTATAATACCTAGTCTAACTTTAGACTCTGTTCCTATAATTATTTTTAATGCTGGGTGCATATCTCTGCTTACCTTAAATGTATCAGTACAAATCTTAGACCATACTGGTTTGTTTAATGTAAAAGATTTTGAAGCTTCTTTGTAATCAACAAGAAACTGATTCCATTTGGCATCACCTTTTTGATAATCGCCTCGGCCAGAATTTTTCTGTGCCTTTGCTCCGTCTCTTTTAACCTCAGATCTCTCTGACATTAAAAGTTTACCTTATGCGTACTAACATGCCCTTTTGAGCATGTCCATGACATAGTATAATTTTCAAGATCCCACAACCCACCATCTACATCTTCATCACAACTTGAGCATGGCTTTAAGCCTGGAATTTTTTCAAATGTAGAATTGACTTCTTCCTGCTGCTTATCCTTAAAGAATTCATTAAGATCTGGCATTAATCTCTCCAACTAATTTTTCTACAACATCTGGATTTTCTCTAAGGTATGAAACAGCTTTTGCTCTACCCTGAAACCTTTCTCCATTAACTGTATACCAGGCTCCGCCCTTTTCGATTGCTCCTACCATTTCTGCAACATCTAATGTCTCTCCAACACCATCTACTCCAAGAGTTTCTCCTTGGTAATAGAAGTCGTATTGTCCTGATAGGTTAGGGGGGCCGAGTTTGTTGTAATCAATAATCCAATTGACTGGTCTGCCAACCCTTTGTTCAATGATTTTGTCACCCACTTTAATGCCAGCTTTGATAGCATTAGCTTCAGCCTCAGAAGACCAAAGCTTAATGACGGTGGAAGAGAAAAATTTGACTGCCATTCCCCCTGTCGGAATGTGGGAGGCATGCATAGATCCAAATTGATTTCTTTGCTGTGAGATGAGTACCAATAGTGTATTTTTGTTTGCATAATTTAACATCTTGACTGCATGAGTCATATCCTTTGCTTCTGCTCCGATTTGCTTTGTATCCTGCAAATCTTTCATTTCATTTCCGTCTTTTTCAAAATAGATTGCTGGCAATAGTGCTGAGATTGAATCTACAACAATTAAATCTACTCCTGCATCCATAAGTTTTGTAGCAACATCTACCATGTCATTGACTGTTTTTGCTGGAGAGTAAATAAGAGAAGAAGAATCTACCCCAAGGCTCTCAGCCCATGTCTGATCGTAAGATGCTTCCGCATCTATCCAAGCACAGGTCTTTCCCTCTTTTTGTGCAATAGCAATCATTTGCAAACAAAAAGATGATTTACCAGCTGACTTGTTTCCCCATACTAGTACTTGTCTTCCGTAACCAAGGCCGCCCTTCAAGGCTAAGTTCAATCCAATGCTAGGCGTTGATTGTTTTTCTACAACAACATCCTGTGCAGACTGAACTCTTGCTCTTGTTTTAGGGTCAAGCTTTGATAGTATATCGTCTATCAATATTGTCATTTTAACTCTTTCTTTTGTATTAGTATAGCATTAAAATAAATTGCCGTGAAGCTTTTGTCTAGACTTATTTTTTTCCATTTTATTAAATAAAATTTCATCAAGACTATGTGTTACAAATCCACCATTTCTCATGGCAGCGTATAGATCTAATGTTCTAATTAAAATATCAGAAATTTCTTCTACAATTTCTTCAGAACCTTTATTTTTTCTAATAGCCTCTAAAACTTCAGTAACTTCTGAATGGACAAGGGCTAACTTATTTCCTAAAACATCAAAGTTTTTTGGAGCATCCCAAAACCCTTTTTCTATTGCAGTTTCGTGCAATAACGCAGATAGAACATCAAGCCCATAATCAGTTACAAGCTCTGGGCTCTGAATTGAAGTTGGTAAAAGTTTACTTGTTATCTGATTCTGATCCATCGGTTTCCTTTAGTTTAAATGTAAATGTTTGATCATCTGAGTTATAATCAACTTGAAGCTCTTTGTCTTCTGCCCCAGCTTCAATAAATAGGTCTGATGAAACTTTAATTTCGCCTAAAGTCTCAAGGGCTGCTACTAAAATCTTTGGTACGCTTAGAGAAGAAAAAACTTCTTCTGCTGTAGTAACTTTAATGTCTTCGCTCATAGTATCTCCTTTATATTTAATGTTCCATCATCTAGTTTAGATAATGTAACCTTGCACTTCATTCCTTCACGCATTTTAGCAAGAGTCATTTTATACATCGCTGGGAATGCAATGGCTCTTGTCAATTCTTTACTCTTATTAGATAGTACAATATGACTCATTTGTTTACCAGCTTTTGTTGTGTATGGAGTAAAATTAACAACAATATACTCATCTTCTTCAAGATCATATTGCTTTCTATACAAATAGTCAACAAATATATCATTAGAGTCTGGATTGATATCAGAAACCTTTACATATCTAGAGATTCTATTGTCTCCAACTAAAATAAAATACATTTGATTTATTTCAATTTGAGTTTGCTCGTTATGGAAAAGCCCAATAGTTCCAGTTTCATCAACAAGTTCTACTCTAGCCCAGCCGTTGCCTCGCTTTATGCTCTTTACCATTCCAAACATAACAAACGAGCCTAAGTCATCAAAATCTTCAATAGGTCTTGCTTGTGCTTTAATTCTAGGAGGTATACCTTCAAGGTTAAAGCTTGGAATACCTAGGTATTCGTAGTAGTTGTCTTTTTCATTTCCTTGCCTTTTGTTATCATCAAACGCAGCACCGCCGATGGCGTCAAGAGCAGCAATAGCACGGCTATTAATGCCAGAACCTTTTTTCGATGCCTTACCAATGAAGTCAGCATAGTTATTATACGGCCTCTTTTCCATTATTTTATTTGCAATATTATCTGAAATATATTTTATTTCAGCTAAACCAAATCTGATCGCATCTTTTTGTAAAGAAAAATAAATATCTGACTCATTAATATGTGGCAAAAGAACTTTAAGGCCTAATCTTTTTGCCTCAATTAAATATTCTGTTCTTGCGTCTTTGTCATTTTCATTTTTAAGAATCGAGAACATGAACTCCAGAGGGTAATAAGTTTTGAGCCAAGCAGTATAGTAAGAAAGCATAGAGTAAGCAACAGCATGGGAACGGTTAAAAGAATAGCCTGCGTGAGCTTCAAAGTCATGCCATAGCGCTTCTGCCTTTTTCTCAGAAATGTGCTTTGTAGCACCAGTAATAAATTTATCTTTGAACTGGTCAAATTCTTTTGCATCCTTCTTCTTTCCGATGATCTTACGTACTTTATCAGCTTCAGCCCATGACATGCCACCTAGGTGTACACATGCTTGCATAACCTGCTCTTGATATATAATAACACCATATGTATTTTCTGTAAACGGCTTCATAATCTGATGCGTATAGTCAACAGCCTCATTGCCCTGCTTTCTATTAATATAAGCAGAACCAACTGTATTCATTGCGCCTGGGCGCACAAGAGCATTAGAAGCTGCAAGATCTTCAAATTTATCTACGCCCATCTTTATCAAAAGATTTGTATATGGAGTTGCTTCAGCCTGGAATACTCCGCTTGTATATCCTTCGCTTAGCATCTTATAAACTTTTGGATCATCCATCTTTAGTGTAGAAAAATCAATTTCTTTTGAATGTCTTTCCTTAATTGATTTTAATGTATCAGAGATCACAGATAAAGTCTTAAGACCTAGGGCATCTAGCTTAATAAGACCAATATCTGCAACCGTATCCATATCGTATGCCACGACTGGAATTCTTCCTGACACCTTATCCTGTGAATCTTCACGAGATTCTACTGGAGCAAATTTACGCAAATCATCTTTTGCAACAACTACACCAGCGGCATGCACTCCAACAGATCTGATTCTTCCACGCAATCGATCTGCTAGCCATACTACCTCTGGGTATCTTGCTCTAAACTCTTTTGTATTTGGAGAATCCATGAAGTCCTCGAATGTATCTACTGGTTTTAATGCACGATTAACCTCTTGTAATGGAACCATGAATACACGTGCAGCATCTCTAATTACACCCTTATCCTTAAAATATGTGTATGTTGAAATAGACGCAACATGCTTAAACTTCTTCTTTAAATAATCTTTTACTTCTTTTCGACGACGGTCCTCAAAGTCTGTATCAATATCAGGGAAATCGTTACGCTCTTCATTGATAAATCTAAAGAACAGTAAATCATACTCAATAGGATCAACATCTGTGATGCCTAAAGCGTAGCAAACCAATGATCCAGCGGCTGACCCACGTCCTGGGCCAACCCTAATATCATTTTCTTTTGCCCAGTTAATCATATCTCCAACAACTAGAAAGTATGATGCAAAGTTTTTCTTAGCAATAATCGAAAGCTCTTCGTTAAGCCTGTCCATATAAATAGCATCTGAAGCCTTCTGAAGCCTTTCTAAGCCCTTTTCAGCCAACTCTCTTAGTCTTTCATCTGCATCTGTCTTTGGAACTGGCAGAAGGTCTAGACCTTGATTAAAATCATAGTCACCGACCTTGGCAGAAATCTCCATTGTATTTTCATAAATGTCTGTTCGATTAATCCCAGCCTTATTAAAGTCTGCTTCTATTTCTTTTCGGCTTTGAATAAATAAGTTATAATCTTGAAATGAAATTCTACGGTCAGGATAAAGATAATTAAATCTATCAATCATGTCTTTCATATTTCTAGACATATCAAAATCAATATCTTTGTCTGCTTTAGGGGATGTTGATAAGATTAACAAGGCTTCTTCTAGAACCCTATCTTCTTCTTTAGCAAAGTGAGCATCTCCTGTTGCTACCGCCTTAATTTTAAGTTCATCTGCAAGCTCAAGAAGCTTAGAATTTATTTCCTGCGGATTATGAGACTGAACCTCCACATAAAAATCTTCTTGAAAAGTTTGCTTAAAATCTTTGAGTATAAGCCTTGCTTCTGAAAACTCACCCTTTTCGATGCATTTACTAATAAGACCATTAAGGCATCCGCTAAGTACAATAATACCTTCTGCATATTCTTTTAAAATCTCCTTATCAATACGTGGCTTGTGGTAAAAGCCTTCATTCCAAGCAAGCTCTTGAAGGATATTAATATTCTCCAAACCCTTTTTATTTTTTGCCAGCAAGATAATATGGTTGTAGGCTTGAATTGATTTATCTGTTTTAGACGATCTATCAAATCTATCTGTAGGGGATATATATGCTTCCACTCCAAGGATCGGCTTTATTCCAAGCTTCTTAGCCGCAATTTGCATATCTCTATGTGATGACAATGTTCCATGGTCTGTTATTGCAATTGCTGTTTGTCCCGCATCAATGGCGGCTTGACATAGCTCTTCTGGAGAATTTAATCCATCCATTAAAGAATAATATGAATGAACGTGCAAGTGTGTAAAGCTCATTAGTATCCGCCTAAACATTCATTTCTAGTATGATAAAGTCTAATCTTAATCATTGTTTTTTTATTTGGTGCAGTTAATAGTTCATTACAGGCTCCGCAATTAATATCCCATTCGCCAGAAAAGAAATCGTAACGGTAACCAAATTTTTGTTTCTGATACTTTTCAATTCTAAATGCAGTAAATGGGTCTGGTATCTCGTATGAAATCATATGGTCATTCTACTAAATATAATAGGGGCAGTCAATAGACTGCCCCTATTATTATAGTGTTACCAAATTACGCTTGAATCATCAGATGAAGGCTCATCTGAATTGCCAGCGTTTTCACCAGCAAAGAATGACTCCTGCTCTGTGTATGGTAGGTCACGAATTGCTGTAGACTCTAAGTCATACAGCTCTAGCGCTGATGAATCGAAAGGAGCTTCATCTTTTGCTAGAGGAATAATTGTATAGCTTGTATCTGTTTTTGTTCCTGAACGCTTAATGCGCCACATGAGATTTGTAATTGAACCCATTTCTCCTGCGTACTCAATAAGCGTAGGCGTAATAGTTTTTCCACTTGAACCCTGTGAAAGAATTGCAACGTAAGGATCTTCCTTGCCGTCATCAATTAAAACATTAATGTATAGTCGTGAGCGGCCTTTCCAGCCTGCCTTGTAATCTTTACGATGTTGTTCGCAACCATAGCACTTACCCTGATCTTCCATCGTACATAGTGCTTTGCGACGATAGTCTTTTGGATTTGTATGCTCAACTGCAATAAATCCAAGCCCAGCCTTTTCATCATATGTTGGTGAATCTGGATCTAGTTCTTGCAAGAAACGAACCTTTACGCTTTCTGCATCTTCCAGCTTTGCCCAACGAGCCTTTACTCCATCTCCACCTGTATGCTGTGGAGCATCCATAACTTTATTTAGACCTTTTAGTCCTTTAACGATACCCATTTATATCTCCTCTATTTATAGTTGATGGTATAGATCCATCTGTCTTTTTATTATATCATGGGTTCCAAGATTGATATTCAATATTGGAAACTGAATTAACTATGCAAAGCTTTATTTCTTCATCAGTCATATCGCCTGCATCTTTTGCATCATGTGGATATATCTTACCATATTCATAGGAAGCCCACAAGATATCTTTGTTTCTTAAATTAGACGCAATACTCATTCCAAGGTCTCTTCCAGCCTGGTCTGTGTCCGTCATAATAATAATTTTATTAAAATATTTATTTAATATATTTTTTTGCTCATTAGATAAAAAACCACCAAGGGTTGCTACAACATTTGGAAAACCTGCCTGATGAATTCTAATTGCATCAAAGTTTGACTCCACAACTATAACTTGGTCACCAACTTTTTTTGCACGATGAACATTGAACAAAGTTTTGCTTTTAGGCAAGTTAGTGCTATTCTTAAATGATTTGCCTTGTATTGACCTTCCTACAATACCAATTGGTGTACCATCTGGGCTATGTACTGGAGTAACAACCATGCTCATTGCGGAAGAATAGCCTAATAGAAAATGCTTCATCGAGTCCTGATTGATTCCTCTAGACTCAAGATAATCTCTTGCATTTTTATTTCCTGCAAGATCTGCATGCAGCCTATCTAAAGTTGTCTGAGAAAATTCTTCAAACTCTGGCTTGTCTAGCATTGCATTAGCCAGCAACTCATCAAAGTTTTCTAAAGATTCAAAGCCTTTTGCTGATATAAATCTTAAAGCTTCAAAATCATTTTTGTGTGATACACGCTTTACTAATTCTATTAGAGAACCAGACTCGCCGCATGCTGGGTTATAGCAAAGCCATGCGCCAGATTTGCTGCTTATACAGCAGCTAGCGCTATGCCTATTTGAATGAAATGGGCAATAAAACATTATGTCGTTGCCAGGCTCACTTGTTATATCAAGACCTAACTCTTTTAGGATCGACTTGATATGCCCTGTAGCGTACTGCGTGGAATCAATTTTCCTTGCATAATCGCCTCTGCTTCGCATGCCTTCTTCTTCCCAACATATACGCCATAGAGACTCATTAGGAATCTCCATGCTTGACCATCAAATTCTACCGAAAAGTTAGTATCTATGTCAAGCACTCTAAGATACCCTTTATCCCTCATCTGATGAGTAAGCATGCTTTCGTACTGATGCTTAACTCTAACCATATCTGAGTCGTCTCTAAAATCAACCCTTACTTGAAATCTTTTTATCTGTTTGTGATTCATTATTTTGGAATGGATTCTCATAAATCTCTTTGACGATACCTCTATTGATATCCCAATCTAAGTATAAACCAAACTCATGTCCATGTCGATTCTTTCTAGAAACTACCTCAATCATATTAGTTCCTGGGTATCTATGAACAGCCATTGCCATGTCAGCATCATACTCAATTGCTTTTGACCAAGCTACCTGAGACATCATTGGAGGGTTATCCTGATCTGAAACATCATCAGCAGTTGCTGCAGTAATATCAATAATTGGAATGTTATTAGATACGGCAAGCATCTTGAATTCACGAGACACGTTACGGTTTCTCTCAACTTCAGAGTTGCTTCGCTTATTATCATTAAATAGCTGGTGGTAATCAAGAATAACTAAATCTGGCTTATGCTGATCAATCTTACCTTGAATAGTAGCAGGCGTTACCTCATTATTTCCTTCATTTGAAATAAGTATAAAGCTATTCTTATTCTCGAACTTTTTTTGTGACCATGAACGGAAATCATCAATATTAATATCGCCCTTTGAAAAATCAGAGGCCTTAAATAAGCCTGACCCTAGCATAGTATAAATACGATCTCGCATATTCTCAGGAGACATTTCAAGAGAAACGATCATAGGCTTAAAGCCTTGTTCCCAAGCCTTGCAAGCTAGGTAGGATGTGAACCATGTCTTACCACGCCCTGGCCAGCCGATAGCGACGATCAAGTGCCCTGGAGCCATACCTGTTGGGTACGCCAAGTCTATGGCCTCAAAACCCGTCTTAATGCCTGGAGAGCCACCCATTTCGGCAGAGCGTACTCTAAGCAATTCCATATGCCTAATTGCTGCTTCTGAATCAGTTATATCTAAGTCTCTAACATTATTGGTAAATCTACTTAGACCAGCCAGTTGGGACTGCATGTTCTCTAAAACTCTTGATGCGGCATCTTCTTTTAGGGATGAGCCTGCACGAAGAATAATTGTCTTAAGTTTATTTGAAATAAACTCGTTCTTAAGTGTATCAAGATAGTATCCAGTCTGACCTTTGACATCTACTGGCTCAAAGTCTTTAAATTTTTCTTGCAGAATTCCAGCTTCTGGAACTGCCTTAAATTTATAGTAGTAGGACTTAAGTCCATCCCAGATATCTTTGTGTGATGTGAATAGGTCGTCTACATTGTCCGCAAGCAGCGTACTAATATCTTTATTTTTACATACTGCTGAGATCAGCTCTGCTTCTGTGTTCATTCAATTCCGCCTTGCTCAACCATCTTCTTCGTTTCTTCTAGTAACAAACGACGCTTTTCTTTGTCTTTTTCAATTTCAGTTTTTAGTGCATCCATCTTATCAAAATTATAAAAAAAGAACTGCAGTGGATGTCCATTTTTAGTAAGACCGAAGTAGTACTCTAGCAGCTATTTTGCACGATCAAATCCTACACTATCAATCACATCTTGCATAGCCCACTTTTCACGAAACTTATTTATGTTTGCAATACGACCATACCTCTCTTTATAAAGATTCTGATAAAGAGTCATTAAGATATAGGGCTCTTTATTATTTGCCACTCTTTAGCTCTTCCTCAATCTCTACAGTTTTTGCAATTAGCTTTTCTTCCACAAACTTGTAGACTCTTTCTGTAGCAGAATCAACTGTTTCTCCAGAGCGCATGTCATCTTCTATGCCTATGCCAATCTTGATGCTTTCGTAATTACCTAAATTTCTAGTAAACGAAAGGTCCACTTTAACTCTAGTTGTCATTTTTATGCTCCTTCATATGTCTAGATAAACTATCGTGTGCAAATATACCCCAGCGAAGATCCCACTCTTTTTTGCAAATGCTACAAATAACAATTCTACTCATTATTCCGCCTTCCAAACTGGTACAAACTTCCCATCTTCTGTTTTAGTATACAATATTAAGTTGTTTTTGAGAAGAGCTTGTAGCTCTGTTCTAGATGGAATTTCAGAAGAGTGTCCTGAATCTAATATATGCTGATGCATGTCTAATATGTTTTTTTGATTAAACATATACATAGACCAAGAAGTGCTATTTGGCTCACCAATCGGATATATCTTTTGTGGGGTTGCAATTTTCCCCTCAATAATATAATCCTGTATTGTAACTCTATGCCTATTTAAAATTTGAGACACTTGTCTAATTGAATAAGCATTCTCCATGTGCTTCTTTACTTGTGAGTAAGAATACATGACTCTTTTTTTATCAGGATAGCACCATGCAATTAGTTCATCTTTTGATCTAGATGCACTAAGAGTTTTATGTATTTTATCGTTTAAGAAGAAATACCGTAAAACTTTTGGTTTGCCGACTCTTTTTGATCTAGCCATTTTCCGAAAGAACTCGTTTCTTTATTGATCATCCATCTTTTTCCACACATGATGCAGAATAGCTCCATGTGTAGCTTCTGAGAAAACACTCTATCTACAAAAACTCTGCCATTACATTTTCCGCACCACATTATAGAGAGAATACCTTCCCATCAACAACACAAGAGTAATCTGGAGCAACATGAATCATTTGAATATGTGGATAGTCATTAACAATATGTGCAATTGCAAAGCCCTTTTGCCAGTCGTGATGCTGCATGTACTTCATTCCATCAGACTTTTCATCACACATATGTCCAAGCTCGTACCCACGAAGAGTTTCTCCCTCTCCATTATTTCTTAGTTCATATGTCACAAGGTGAGAAGCAATTCTATGTGAGTGACCTCTAATTAATGATACTTGCAAGTCTTCCATATCTTTTCTTACAGAGCCCGTTGAGGCAATAGAAAGTCCATGGTGTACGTGAATATCGCCAAATCGACGCTTAGGTAATTCATTGTAATAAATATATTCGTACCCCAATGAGTCTAAACTCCACAGTGATTCTGGTGTTACCTCAGAGATGTAGTCTGGAAGCTTGGCATCTACATAATTAAATACTCTAATGTCATGGTTTCCCAATGCTGAGAAAAGCTGTGCATCTGGAAGCATCTCTCTTGTCTTTGCATAAAAGTCTCTTGCCCCTTTTGCTTCATGTCTCATCATAGGGACAATGAGGTCTCCGCTTTCTGTTTTATGATAGTTCAAAAACTCTGCTGAGCGGCCCTCTGTATATTTACTATAGCATGCCTGATCATCAGTATCACCAAGATAGTCTACTACATCTGGCTTAAACCACTTCATGACCTTAAACCAAAGTGCAATCATCTTGTCATCCTGATACGGGAACTGCTGGTCGGATGAAATCATCCACTTTAAATCGTTGCTCATTATTTACCTTTAATATGTAAAAAAGTCACGGGTACGTGACTTTTAGGTTATGACTAATAATAACATATTACCTCGTTATGTCAAGAGGTAGTTTTTGGTCTTGCATAAAATGCAATTATATTGAATGATTTTTTAACCGATGTGGTTCCAGATTTTGGTACATACTTAACATACATTTGAGGAACTCCAGTATTTGTAAATGATATTCTGTAGTCTCCTTCTTCTCCGCTTCCCTCTGCAAGGGTTGCAACCACAGAGATCTTTCCATCTTCTTTTTCTGAGGTATAGAATGGAGATGCTCCCCAGTCCAGTGTGAATGGGCCTGAAACAACATTAGCTTTTAATGAAAGTTCTGGTGTACGATATCCCCAAACTACTGGTGTATACTGAGTAATTGTTCCATTAGGCAGCTTCAAAGTATTTTCCAGCGTGGATGTTTTTTCTTGTAAGCTTTGAACTGCAACAAATAACTTATTAATTTTTGTTACATCAAAAGGCTCTCCCTCAACTAAAAAATTACCTGCTAATGATTCTGCCATTACTGTTCTCCAATTCCCGCAATTTCGTTTTCATACTCTTCAAGTGCTGCGCTTCTTCCTTCTGCCTGATTACTTTGAATTGTAAGCTCAGCACGAAGCATTGCAATTTGGGTCTCATAATTTGAGACAAGCTCTCCAATTTTTTGTTGCAAAGCTGTAATAATTAATGTATTTCTATCTGACATATTAATCTTTCTTTAATTAACTAGTGCTTCTCTTGTAAGTACGAGTGCATCCTTTTTTGCTGTTGCGCTTGCTATTCTGTCTGTAATAGACTGAATAACTGTTTGATCTACATCAACAATTGCGTTAGCTTCTACTAAATCTAGTTCAGCTCCATATATCAAATATTGCATTTGCTTAATATGTTGATCTACAATATTAAGCTTTTCTTCTACTGTTAGTTCTATTGCCATGGTATTCCTCCTTTCTTTATTATAGCATTTAATTTAATCTAGTCAATATTTTATACGTATGTTGATGCTGATGGATACCAAGCTGAGTAATTTGAGCTGCCAGCTGAGTTGTAGGCCAGCACTATTGCTCCAGCGTAGTTACAATATACTCCAGTCGATGGGTTATTTGCATAAGTGATCTGATAGCTTGTAACGTTTCCAACATCGATATTTGTTCCGCCAGCAAAAGCATTTGCTCCAGTTGCGTTAGATGCAAGCCAGTACGTCACTCTGTATCCAGTTGCTCCAGGTGAGGCCGTCCAAGTCATCAATCCGCTTCCGCTTACTGATAGTCCAGTAGGTGTGGCTGGTGTAGTAACTGTTGGGAAGTAAGGAGGGAAGAACGGTGGGAAGTGTGGTGGGAAGAACGGTGGGAAGAATGGCGGGAAGTGTGGTGGGAAGAATGGTGGGAAGTGTGGAGGGAAGAACGGTGGGAAGAACGGTGGGAAGTAAGGTGCAACTACAGCTGCTTGGTTAGTAGCAGTAGTTAGCGTGGTAGTAGCAACATCTCCGCCATTGCTTGTAACATCTTGCTTCATGACAGATGTAGATGTAGCAGTATATGTTGTAGTAATTGGAGCGGTTCCATTAAAATAAACACGATATTTGCTATTTTGAATTGGTGTGGTTGGATAGCTTGTTATAACTCCAGAACCACTGTTTGCATCAATTAAATATGCTGCAGCTGTTGATTGAATTGCAAATCTATCGATAATCATTATATCGGCATACTGCTGACCTGCATAAAATGTTGCTTCATATGTCATTATATTTGCAGAGTTACCGTATTGGTATCCGCTCCATCTAATTATATATTTAGATGTGTTAGACCAGTAGTATAGTGATGATTGAACCATGTCTAGAGGCAAAATAGCTAGGACCTGTCCTGCTGTTGACATAACAGAGTCTGCTGAGTTTTCAGTAACAGTTGTTGATGAGCCTAATGATATATACCCATTTGTTGAAACACTTAGCTTATTTCCAAACTGGAATGTGTAGCTTGGAGGAGAGTATGTCCATCTTGCATACATTGTTCTGCTAGATGCTGGAGGACTCCATGTTCCTCCTCCAACTACGCTCAATAAATAAGTTCCAGATGACGTCTCTGTAAATCTATCCAAAGTATAGTTTGCTCTGGTTGGGCTTGGTGCAGTAACTGATCCTCCAGCAGAAAATGTTGAAGTTGATATTGTTCCAGTTCCATCATTCTTGTCCCATGTAATCGTATAAACAATTGGTGTTACTGGGCCAACCTCACCACCTGCTACTTGAGATGAAGATCCAGCACCGTTTGTAGCTGTAACAAATATTCTTAAATAGCGCCTTACTGGGCTTATGCCAGTATTTGTATAGTCTTCCGCTGTAATAGTATAAGTTCCAGTAGTGGTTGGAGCAGTTAAATTTTGTGTCGATACAAGAGTTTCACTTGTTGCAACTCCTGCGGTTCCTCTATAAATTTTAACGGTATACCCTGTTGGAGAATTAGTCCAAGAACCAACACTAAAATCTAAAACGCTTCCTACTGACAAGGAAGTTCCAGAAAGCGTTGGGAGTGATGTATTAGATGGCTTATTTGCAATTACTACGCTCTTACTTCTTAGAGCAGATCTGGATGTATCTCCTTGTGGAATTGTTGAAACTGTTGCCGTAATAGTTCCGCCAGTTGAAAATGATTGTACGTCAGAAAATGTAGGGTTACCTGCGCCTGGGCTAAAACTTTGCCAGCCAGTTGATTCCCCGTCGCTATAATCAATTTTCCATGATCTAGGCCTTGAAGTATTGTTATATGGGTAAGATCCAGTGTATCCGCTAAATGTTACGTCTGTATTTATTTCAGCAGTAGCTGGCGATGGATCATATAAAGCAACAGTTGTTGAGCAATTTATTGGAATATACCCGCCAACATCCCCGTTAAAGTACATGCTTCCTTCAGTTGCAGATGTAGATCCAGTTGCGTAAACTCTTTGCTGTGTGCCAGTCTTTGCGCTTATTCTTATTTCTAGCTGCCATCTTGCCTGACCGTTATTGTAAGTAGGGGTTCCAGTCAAATAGGATGCGTCAATCCACTCTCTATCTGTTACTGTTGCTGTTGTTCCATTTAGAACTACTCCTCCCAAATAGCCGTTACCGCTGCCGTCTGAGTTATATGAAGATCCCCATGTTGTTCCGTTTGAAAAAGATGTTCCTGTTATAAAATTTTTATATGGATTTGAAGATGCGCTATTATCATAAAGCCTATACTCAACTCTATATAAAGTGCTTGATGAAACGTTTGCAACATCAAAAATTAAATCCCAAATTCCATCTGATATTATTCTATTTAGGCTGTCAGTAGCATAGTTTCCATTTATATCTCTAAACCTTATATTACTTATTGATGGTAGTGTTCCGCTTTCCTTTTTTGCAATTACCTCTGTACTGTAATATGTTGTATAAGAGTTTTTTAAAACAACTTCTGCAATTATAAATACCCCTGGAGCTGGAGCAACAGCAGTAGAATAAATTGATATTCCATTTAAATCTGGTGAATTTGATGATCCGTCTGTCCAGCCAGTTCCAAATTTTTGTATACCAGATCCGCTCAGATAGTCTGTCTGTAAAATTGTTCCATTTCTGTAATTTACTTTGTCTGTGTGACTCCACCATCTAACATATGATTCTGATAGATTAGGAGACTCATACCATTTTGAGGATGCATAAAACTCCATTTGATATACTCCATCTGTTTCAGTAAAAATAGTTGATGTTATCGACGGAGTTTTTTTAATTATTTTAATTGGTGTAGATGGACCATTAAGGACAGTGGAGTCATAAGCATTTGTTGCAGTAAGCTGATAGTATAAATAGTTGCCATCAATTAGATTTATAGTAGATGCTCCATTATTAGATAAATTTAATACATCTGTTCCCACTGCTTCCAAGGGTGTGCTAACTATGCTGTTTAAATTAGCCGCAGTTGCAGATAAAAACTGTCTATTTGTTATACTTAATATTGGCTTTCCAGTAAAATCTCCATCATGTCCGTACAAAACAGTGTCAATGTATTGAGGACTTGTTGCTACGGTTCCATTATAAGAATTTAATCTAATATTAATAGGATCAGAAACTAAGGATCCAGGGGCGTCGCCAGGCCACATCTTTATCCAGCCTGTGGCAACTTTTGCCCACACGCCGTTTGCTAATGACCATGTACTTGTACCAGTCTTAGCAAATACTTTTTTAGCGGCAGACCAAGTAGTAGAACCAGTCTTAGCGAATAAACCCATTTAGATTACCTATCTAGTTATCCATATGTTACCATAATGTCACCAATATGGCCAGTACTTGTGCTAGGGTTTCCAGTTGTATTTTTAATATAAATATTTCTTACGTATGCACCAGTTGAACCATTTGGATAATATAATGGTGCTCCAGTTCTTAATCTCATTCTTCCGTCAATTGTAATAAATGCTGGGTGGCTGCTTGCTGCAGCTCCTTGTGTATTTGAAGAGTTACCAATATATAAACCATTTGATCCTGGAATTGTTATTGAGTGACCTGAAGATGAGAATGCGGCTGCCTGTGCTCCACCACCCCAAATTTCTGCAATTCCTGCAGCTTTCATTTGAAGGGCTCCAGTTGAGTTTATTAGGCCAGAGCTTATTGTTAGATCTATACTCTGATTTCCGCTATTTGCAGTAGAACCAGATCCAGTGAACCCAGTGTCTTCGTCTGGTGTTGTTGGCGCAGGATCTGCAACAATTGTAACACCAGTAAAGCTTTGTGTTCCTGATATATTAAATGATCCTGCTGTAATTGATGAACCTATTATATTTCCGCCGCTTATAGTACCAGCTGATGCTCCTGAACCATAGGCTTGTAAAGTTCCACTGCTTATTCCCCAGCCACTTGTCAGTGTGTTATTTCCATCATATATACCAAATCCACCAGTAGTTGCTCTGACTGTTCCTTTAATTACTGCGCCAGTTGCAGTCAGTACTCCAGCTGCAGAAACTGTAAACTCTCCTGCAGTTCCTGCTGTTATAGATCCATCTGCATTTAATGTTGTATAGTTTTTCTTAATAGTTGTTGCGTCAATTGCCCATCCACCAATTGATCCTTTACTTACTGATAAACCGTTTACTGTATCAAGTTGCCAAAATTTTTCTGTTGCGCTAGTTCCTTGTATTCCATAATCTCCTGTAGCAGTTGTGCTAGAGTTTCCTGGTGTGAATAGTTGACCTATTTCAATTTTTCCAGTGCCATTTGTTATTTTTAACTGCCCTGGATAAGTAACTCCGCTAATGCTTCCGCCAATTGAGACTGATCCTAATACTCCAGATGCAGCTTTTATTGTTCCAGAAAGATCTACATTGCTTGCTACCAAATCTCCAGAACTATTTACAGAAAACTTTGATCCTACTGTTATGTTGCCACCAAGGACGCTTATATTCCTAGCAATTACTGCTCCTGAATGAGTTACAGAAAACTTTGCATCATCATTAACATTTGCAGAATATCCTCCTGCGACTCCTGCACCTGCCCAAAATGCATATGATCCAGATGCTGCAAGTCCAGTATAGTTAGAAGAACCAGATATCTGATTTTCTATCTTGGTAGGCATTACTAGCCAATTTGCTATCTGTGCCCTTGTTGTAATAAATGTCAATGCATTGTTAGAGGCATTTCCAATTATTTGAGTAGTTGGGCTTGAATTAGTTGAGTCATAGATAAACAATCCCTCTTTATTTAAAAACATTCTTGAGCCTGTTTGTATAGGCTGTCCGCTTGCATCAAGGTCCCCAGTAAATATAGATCCGTTAGTTGAAATTTTTACTGGGTTATTAATCAAAGATATGTCTGCTACAGATAATATTGTTACAGAAGCTGCTGCGCTTTGTGTTGCACTACCAGACTCTGATGTCCACTCACCTTTTACATAGACAGTTTGCCCTGCATTAGATGCATCATAAACTATTACTGGTGAGTTTGTAGAAGATGCAACGAGAGAATATGTTCCATCTGGTGCTGAACTTTGATAAACCTTAATCCCAGTGGCGTTTGAATTTAATGTTGAATTAACTGAGTATCCATTTGCTAGCGGAGTGACTGTAATTGTTGTTGTTACACCTGAAAGCAAATTTGGTTTAGTTGCAGTAGCAAGTCCACTTATTGATACCTGAGTTAAATTTTCATTTCTATAAATATCTAAATCTGTTACATATCCTGCTGTAAATGATGACGGGGAAAATCCAAATGCATCTATAAGATTTTGTCTATATAATGTTACTGAAGTTGCTTGGCTTGCTGTAGTGCTACTTACTGTTTTTTCTATATACCTTGTAACTCCACCTGATGTAAGATATACCTTTACGTATGACGGCAACTCTTTTGATGGCATAGTAAAGGATACAATAAAGTCTGTGCTTGACCAGGCAGCTGATGGGCTTACCACTGGATCTGGTGGAGTAGTATCAAACTCAACTTGATCAATTGCTTTTCCTTCTTTGACAGAAGATTCAGCTGTAGTGTCTCCAGTTTCTCCAGAGTGCTGTATTTTAAATTCATGCAAAGCAAAACTATTTAAATCTATTGAAAGTGCTGAAGAAGTTCTTCTTGTTTCCCAAGTTGATGCGCCTTTAAGCCTATAAGAAATTGTTGTGTATTTGTAATCTCCAGTTGCAATAATCTCATCTGTTAATACCCAGCTAACAATTACACCAGTTCCTGTGCTCTGTACTGACCACGAGTTATCTGGAATTGTTTTCCCCGATAGCCCTCCTGTTGATATTGGAGAAATAACCTCTACTCCGTCTGTTTCTCCATCTGGGCCAATTGATGTTACTTTTACCTTAAATTGTTTCTTTACGCCAGGGTAGTTTGCAAGCTGATCTGCTTTAAACAATGTAACCTTTTGCTGGGTAGATGTTTTATCGATAGCCTTATATTTTGGTATTGGCTCACCAGTATATGAACCATGTGGAGTAAATGTTACATTGTATCCACTAACCAACGGGTCAGTTTTATCAAATGTAACTATAAGGTCTAAGTTGCCTGCTCCGCCCCATGTTGCAGATACATTAGAGACTTCAAGATTTAATGGGCCTGGTGTTGTAAAGTTTTTATATGCGGAATATTCAGAAACTGTATTGTCTTCATATACCCAAGCAAATTGTAGTGGGAACTCAGTGTTAGGTGGTAAGTTAGGTATGCTAACTATCCAGTACTCGGAGTCGTATACAGACTCTTCAATCTTTTGATTTATGTCTGGATATTTAACAAGGTCTAAGGGTAACGGATTTACCACGATAGTTGCAACCTATATTCTATATCCACTGATCTTCCAGCTATCTTGTCTAGCCCATCTCCAGCCAGCACTGATCTACTTATAATTCCATAGTTTACATCATATGTATCTTCATCGTTAATTCTCAATGCATCAAAATGAACTGTAGTGTCAAATCCAGTTTCTGGATATACCTCAATTCCAATTTCATTAATTAGCGATAAATTTGCTTCGCCAACCTTATTTGCAAAAAGGTTGCTTAAAAGTGATGATTGAATATCATACCCTGTGCTTGATGTAGGTGTTAAATCAACATAATAATACTCTGTACTTGAGCTGTACAACTTAATTCTTATCTTGCTAAGCTTATTGTCAGCTTGATAATAAGACAATGCAATACTGTCATTTACACTATACCCTGAAAAATCTTTATTGGAAATTGAATATTTATATTCTTCAGGTTCAGATGAAGATGTTCCCCATGATACTGTTGTTGATCCTATTCTAGAATATAAGCTTGATATGTCTGCCGCATTACCTAAATTAACCCACTGGGTTTGATCATCAAATGCATTTAACATCTCGCTATTATAGAATGAATTATTATTTGCTCCATGCGGATATAAGCCAACCTCTTTAATCTTGCCAGTTACGCTTGATGGTATTTTTGCGCTATAGATAACCGTATATGTATAAGAAGATGTGACTTCATCCCACTGTATATCTATGCTGCCAAAAGAGACTGGGACTTTATAAAATTCAAAATCAAGTCTTGTGTCTAAATCTGTTGCTGCAGTGCTACCTATTCCTAATGCAATATCTTTATTGCTAAATGATGTGTTGCCTGCTATAAAGTTAGTTAGAAATCTTTTACCAAATCTAGTGATGACATTTTCTGCACGACAAAGCTCAACTTCACCATCTTTAAAAACATAAGTTCCTTTTATCATTTCATCTCCTATATCTGAGGTACCTTGGCATCAAAACCTTTAATAACCTTACCGCTTGAATTTCTAAATTTAATTTTTAATGTAACTACTGTAGCTCCACCTGGAGCAGCTTTTCTTTCATACTTCCAGCCTATTATATCGTCTAGAGATGGTCTATCTGCTGGATCTTCTCCACCGCCATCTCCTCCGCCACTTGCTCCGCCAGCCTGAACAAACTTAGTTGAAGAATTAACAAGCAAGCTTTCTATTTTTAAATATTTTGGATTTAAAAGTAGTGCGTCTGGAGACCCCTCTTGCAAAACAATTTGAGGGGCCGAGGATACGTCTTGCTCGTTTATCTTTGCTTTCATATTTTTATTATATCATTTAGTTGACTACAGAGTTCTGCAGCTTATGCTAGTAGATAGACCCCCCTCTGAATATGATTGAGAGACTGTATTTACTACAAACTTAGAGGTATTACCATCTGGGTATCCTTGATAAGGATAGGTAATAGATACAATATCTCCTACAGAAACTACAGGATTTCCAAAAACTGTCATGTCTACCACAGAGCCCTTATTAATTGCATTATCTTTAATCCAATTACCAAGTGCATCTGCATCTTCGTTTGACTGTATCCATTTTGATTCAAAAATAAATGGTTCTTTTTTAATATAATCCTTAGAGGTAGTTTCTATTATATTTTCTAATTGTCCAGAGTCGTTGATGGAATTTCCTATAACATAAAAACTTGCGGAAGTGTTATCCTGAAGAGGTATTGGGCTCGATGCATTATTTAAAACAAAGCATTCGCCCTCATAGTTATTTAATTTTTGTGCAATGATAGTTGCATACTCATTGGCACCAGTTGAAAATCTTATTGGCATTACTGGTCTATTATCAAACTTTAGCTTCACGTGATGAATTTCTCGAACAGTTGTTCCAAACTCGTCTATGGCTGTAGCTGGAATTGTTTTGTTGCTCAATCCTTGAAATGACAAGTCTCCAAATGACATACTAATTAAGTCTTTTGAAAATTGTCCTGAGTATCTATTAGTCTCAAATGTATTAATCTTATATTCGGTTTCACTAATATCCATTGCGTATACGTAATCAAAAAAACATGTTCCCTTTTTAGCAAAGACACCAACTGTGTTTGATATAGGGATTAAATTATTGGCAACATCTCTATTTGTAGACACTGGACCATACGTGTCTGTTGCAGTTATCATGTATCCATTTACCCATATTTTAAACTCTACCTTATTTGAATATGCTTTAATTTTTACATCTATATTAAAAGCTCTTCCTCCGTAAACAGCATTTAAAGTGCTTACGCTACTTACATATTCATCTTTAAGTTTAATTTTTTTGCCTTGAACCTGAACACCTTTAACTGTTGCAGTATATGATTTAAAGATATTGATATTTTTGGAGTTTCCATTGATCGCATCTGGAGTTGTATCTAACTCAATAAAGTATCCAACTTTACCGTTATTGCCTAAAGCAAAAGCCAATCCTCCACACTGTAGCGGTTTCGACTGATCGTTATCCATAAACATAGTTGTTCCAAATGCATAGTACTTGGCAGAAGAATAAGAATTTGATGTTACGGGTGATGGGGTGACTGAAGCAAAAGATTTTGCCGATACCGTATAGGTTGTAGACTCTTGTGTTTGAGTTATTTTTTTAAATGTTTTTTCCTTTGAAACACTTGTAGTAGTTTTAGGAGTAGTACTGGAGCCGCCAGAGGCTGCTATTATTCCTGCTAATGTAGTAGTATCGACAACCATTATTTAATCTCCACCCCTGTGTAATCTGTCCATGCTGTTGCTTGACCAACAACGTGTGAAGCTGGAGTCGTTCCCAACGCTCCTCTTCCAGCAATCGTGCCGTCAGCATTTTCTTTTATTCTATAAACGCCAGCAGGCTTAAAAAATGTCGTATCGCCAGCATAGGATGGAACCATTGCTCTATATTTATCTACATCTGTTTGAGATGTAGCCCAGAAAAACTTTGCTCCTAATCCATCTCCTTTATTATATTCAAATCCTATAGCGTCATATTCTATTATCTCTGAATCAATTAATAGATACCCAGCATACTGATAAAGCGCTTGTGCATTCTCTGCTTCGTAAGAACTAGTTACATTTGGTTCTAAAAATAGTACATAGTAGCCTATCTGATCTGGCATTGTTTGTTTAGTTTGAGGGTATGGAAGATTAAACCTTAATCCTCCGCCGCCAAGAATAGTTACTGGAGATTGCCATACTGGTTCTGCGCTCTGGCCTTGATTTACTATTTGTGGGACTTGCCATCTTACTATAACTTGATTAGTTGCTGGTATCTCTCTTTTTGAAAAAGATATTATATTTGCAATTCTATTAACACCAGCTACTGTTTTGGGCTCTGAATAAAATGAAAAATTAATATTTCTAGAATTATTATACATATAGTTTCTTGTATAAAACTGTAATATGTTATTATCATCAAATACAGCATTCATTTGTGTATCCATACATATCTGCTGTATTGTATCCCAGACTGTCATAGTATCATCGGTTGAAAAATACTTAATGATATTAATTGATTCGTCTACCTTTGCTTCAGTTGATGCTGTATTAAAGTTATAGTTTGTCATCCCAACATTATCTAAAACAGCAGAGAGTATAGCTGTAACTGGATATGACTCAAGGTATAGATTTGGCATTAATGTTTCCTGTAAATACTTTGCTCCATCTAGCGCTTCTATGTGAACATCACCGTAGCTTCCTATTGAATATTGGTTGATAAAATAGGTGCCTTGATTAATTGTTTTTATAGTTCCACTTACATCTACTGTCATATACATTTTAATTTCTGCATTTTTTATAAGATAATTCTTATCAGACTTTAAATGATCTGGAGATGAAACTGTATCATCATAAGATAAATATTGCATTGATTCGTTATCATATTTTGCAAGATCAATGGATAGTGTATTTGCTGTTACTGACCCAACTGGTAGGACCCCATCACCAGCTGAATTTGAAGACTCTTTATTAATAGTAAAGTTAACGACATCTGAAGATAGATCTCTAACTAGTCTAGGAGATATCTCAATTATTGCAGTTACTCTATCCTGATCTCTATTAGTTGCATTAACTGTGACCTCTGTAATTTTTTTATCATTTGATGTAACTAGTGATGATTCTGTTGTAGACCATGAGGTTCCGTAATATATTATTGACTCGCCATTTGAATTAGGAGTTGCTGAAATTGGTCCAGAATTTGTACCGTCTGAGTACTTTAGTGTGATTGTACATGCTGATGGAATTTCATGATACTTCTCAAATCTAACCAATATCTTGTTAGCCAAAACAAACTTAGGGTATTTTATTGTCATTGATGCATCTGTATTTATTGCTGATGCCCAATACTTATAGTAGTTTTTTGCTCCCGCAAAATATAATCTTGGAAGTGCGGAAGATGGAAGAACTGCTTTAGATCTTTGAAATAAGCCAGGCTCTCCTGCAGAACTACTAGCATCTCCCGATGCAGTGTATATGTAATATTTAACTCCAGACATAACTGGTCTAAATGGCGCAATAACAGATTCTGCTGGGAATAACTTCCTATATGGCTTAGAGCCATTTGAAACATATTCGCCTGAAGACTCTACTGTAATATCTTTGATCATTGAGTTCATGTTATACTCAATTAAACATTTAACTCCTGACTGAATGGTATGTGCAGAATATAAATGATTGATTAGATCTGTATCTGTGCTTGCCATTATACTTCTTCCAGTGTAATCGATACACTCCAATGTGGCTCTATGCCTCTTTTAATTACGCTAAATGAAGCATCTGCAAACATTACTTTAATTACTTCTGCAGTGCTTTCTTGATTAGTTCCGTCTGTTGCTAAATTAACTTTAATATTAAATGCAGTTCTTCCTGCTGAGCTATAATAAAAGTCTCTAAGATCTTTTGCTCCCCATGCCCCGTCAACTGTTAAAGCGCTTGTATGAGGCAACATTTCCCAAGATAGTGATATGCGGCGTTTATCTGCAACCCAAAACTTTCTAAGTCCGCCATTCACCATTCTGGCAGAAGTTTCAATTCTTATTGGGCTAATGTCAAATGCAGACCTATTGTGTTCTGTGACTTTACGGTATGATCCACCAGACTCTATCTGTAGGATTGACCCTCTAGGCATTAACATATCATGACCTCTTATTCGTTACAACTCGACCCATTGATGCTCCAACGCGAGCCATCCTTTGGTCAAATTTATTCATTACGTCGTCAACGG
>Ga0222712_10001237_pt1 | contig 32446 bp, 19 predicted proteins | sample C33_657DmetaG_FD_165043 | JGI IMG/M metagenome (GOLD analysis project Ga0222712, IMG submission 165043) | Estuarine water microbial communities from San Francisco Bay, California, United States - C33_657D | ecosystem: Environmental > Aquatic > Marine > Unclassified | place: USA: California...
AGTTCATATACTCCTCCGAAGTAAACGGTTCGGCGTGCGTCTCTTTATCGAGAATCGCGCGTAACTTCATGATCCCACTCTGCGCGCGCGCGACGAGACCGCGTCAGTGTCGCTCGCCATTCATCTCCTTTTCCTTTTCTTTTCCCTTGGACGTCATCTCGCGCGGACGTTCGTCGCTCTGTTCGTCGACGTACGTGCATGAACCCCCATCCTTCGTCGAGCGAAACCACGCGTTTGCCCTCGATCGCCATCGCGACGACTGACACGACGACGACCCTCGGTGGTGGACGACGACGACGAACGAGGAGGAACACGGTTACGAAAAAACGATGAAAAAACGATGAAAAACGATGAAAAAACGATGAAAAAACGATGAAAAAACGACGACGACGAACGACGAACGACGATGGACGAACGATCGGTCGATCGATGGGGTTTAGGTCACGCCCTCGAGCGGCGCGCACGGCCTCCGAATCACGTATATCCCTTGCCTCGTAGGCATGTCGTCAGCATACACATCACGCGGACGTGGCTGCGAGGCGCCCATAAAAATCACATCATGGGCGCTTTCGCGCGCGAACGCGCGAAAGTCTCTCTCTCGCGCGCGAAATGTCGCCCACGCGCGCGCGCGGTCGCCCACGCGCGCGCGGTCGCGGCGCCGGCGCGACAAGACGACGCGCGACATCGCGAGCGAGCGATCGACGCGATCGACGCGGACGACGGAGCACGAGACGTGCGAGCGTTCGGTCGCGCGCGCAAAGGGCGAGAGCGAACGCGAACGCGACAAAAAGAGGGTAGACAAAAAAAAAAGCGACGAACACGCTCGATCGAACAGTAGGGTCATCGTGGAACATATCCGACGACTTCCGACGACGTTAATCCAGGCAAGCGCGGACGAGGAGGGGAAAATGCGAGGCGAAATAGTGGAATTGCCGACCCTACGCGTGTTGTACGCCACAGGGAACGCGGGGAAGTTCGAAGAGGCGACGCGAGTGTTCGCGCGACGAGAGAACGTGGCGCGAGCGCGCGTGCTGACGTGCGCCGTGGATCCTCGTATCACGGAGATACAAGGGTCGATCGAAGAAATAGCGAGAGATAAGTGCGATGAGGCGTACGAAGTACTGTTCGGCGCGTCGAATCCCGAGCGCGATCTCAGGAAGGAGCAGATATCAGCGTCGTTAACAGGAGACATTGATTACTTGTTAACCGAAGACGTGAGCTTGTCGCTGACCGTTCTTTGCGGATTTCCGGGACCTTATGTGAAGCCCATGCTCGAGGCAGTCCGTCCGGATGGACTATGGAACATGATGTCTCGATATACCGATCGAACGGCCACAGCGACCTGTACCGTCATGGTGAAGTGCATGAAGACGTTGACGAATCGCAAGTTTAGCGGGACCATCTCAGGGGTGATTGTGCCCCCGCGCGGTAACGTTCAGCACGGGAAAGTAAGTTGGAACAGCGTGTTTCTACCGGACGGGTACGATCAGACGCTCGGCGAGCTAAGTTATTGCGCTCAAGCAGAGATGAGTCACCGTAGGATTGCGCTGGAAAAATTTTTAGCGTATTTTTGCGCGCAACATCCAGCCGTGCCTGACGGCAAGTTCGAGGAGTTTGTTGCGCGCAACATCCAGGCAATGCAAGTGCAGGTCGAAGAACAAATCTTTGAGGAGCTGTTTCCCACGAATGAGTACGCGTCTACGCCGGAGCCAACGCTAAATGTCGTGGGTGGGTCGCTCATTCCAGGCCATCTATCGTCGCTCAGAACGAACGTACCTCCAGTCGAGACTGAACCGCTGGACGAGGTGCAAATCAATCAGAAACCAAAAGAGGCTAAACCACCAAAGTGGCCACTGGAGGCGACACGAATGATCTTGAGAAATCGTATGACGGCAAAAAAGGTGAAGAAACAGAAGCGGATGGCAACTATTCTTAAGGCCCGCTCTAAACGTTACGGAGACTCAAATAAAGCGCGAGACGTCGCGATCGATGGCGCCAAGGTTTCAAACAAGAAGGCGCGAAAGGCTGACGACACGCAGACTTCAACTAGTCACTCCGAACAAGAGGACGGTTCGCATGATATCCTAGTCGACAAAGCGACTGTAAATCGTGCGGTAGCGAACGCCTCGTCCTATGAGAAGGTGCGCAACGTGAGGATGCCTTTGAACAAGACAAAGGACAAAGAGGTGAACGCAGAGTCGACGACACAAGTTGTACGAGTCGGAAACATGTGCTTGCACATCTCAGGGCGATGCGCCGAGTGTCGCACTGCAGCCACCCCGCAGTGGCGAACTGGCCCTTTAGGCGTGAAAACGTTATGTAACCGGTGTGGGGTAAAATACATCGGTAAATTCAGCTCGAAGAATTTCACGTCCAGGGGCGTCCTGACGTCTTGTCGCAACAAAAAATGATCAGCGTTTTGCATGGTTTTGAATGTTGTCTGTTTTGCGTGGTCTTGAATGTTGTCTGTTGAATGTTTTACGCCTTGAGAGATAGTATTTATGAACGCTTTAATTTTGAAATAGTTTTGTATTCTCTTTACATATCGAAGCAAACGCTCCAAGTATTCCTATGTATGTTTAACGTCCAGTTGTTTTCACGAAATTGCGCATACGGCTCCGACGTCGCAAAGTTATACCCCACCCGAACGCGTACATCTTGATCCTCTTGAAAATTAAACACCTTGTGCTGGAGCTCAATGCTTCCCTCCGTCGCAGCGCGATGATCTTTCGCTCCGTATGATACTCCAGCCTTTGCCTCGATCGTCGTCATCCCGTCGCGCGACGCCGAGACGTCCACCGTTTTCCTCACTCGCGCGCCGTACGTCACGTCGTCTCGCGTGGAATCGTACGTCAGCCCGACATCGGCGCGGTCGGGAACGAGTGGTGACGATTTCGCGGACGCGTACAGGCGCTTGCGAACGTGCGCCTTGCCTCGCAAGCGTCCATCTCGCGTGTCGAGCTCACCCGACACGGTGAGCACCACGTCCTGGGCATTGGTGAAACGCTCTTTGGCGAAGAGCGACAGCGTGCGGCGATTAGCGTCGTAACGCAAACTCGTTTCCATAGGTGATGTGCACGCGCGCGCGCTTTCACGCGATGTTTAACAAAAGTATCGTCGCACGGTGTGGCGAAAGTGGCGTCAAAAAGTGCGTCACGGCTGGGGTCGAGGGCATTCCAAATTGAGGTCGAGGTTCGTAAACTCGAGACCCGAAGCGGTTGAAACGAATAATGAGATTACATGTCGCGAAGGTGATGTGCCTCAGGATATTCTCTTTGAACAGCGTTTACGCAACACTACGAAGGTCGCCGAACGTGCGGAGACACACCACGTGAACGCGATTTGAGCTAAAAATGCCATCGCGCTCGCTAAACAGATTTGGTATCCTCCTTGTACTTGCGCAACAAAACCCTCTTGTACTCTTCTTGCTGAACCCACAGCTGTGCCGCTTGAACATTGAGCGGCGATTCATTATTTGGCTCGCCCAGAAGTGACTGAATGCTCAACAGTATCGTCCTTACGTTGTACACCGGGCTCCACTTTTCCTTTAAAATGTCGAGACAAATGTTTCCGTATTGATCGACGTTTGGATGAAAACAAGGCGTTTCGAACTTGACCGTCGGCGCTTTGAATGGATAATCATTCGCGAATGACAGCGTGAGCTTGTACTTTAGGTTTTCGTACACCTACGAACGAAACGAGAAAACGACGCGTCAGTCGCTTCGCTCCGTCCCGCGCGCTCGACGACACGCACCGTTCCAACCGCTCCTTCGATCGTACCGACCCAAGAGAAAATATTATCTCCATCGGGAAACGCTGAAATTCCAGCATCCGCGCTCGTCTGTTTTGTTCATAAAGATCGCGCGTTCACGGTCAGTTCCTACTCTCGAACCATCATCCTCCGCGGGTTAACTCGCGCTCGCCGTACTACGCCCTTCGCGCTCGCTCGCGCTCGCACCATCAGACTCATCAATTCACTTTGCAGCCTACACGCGCGCGGTGATCACACCATTCGTCAATCATCATCCATGTCATCCGTCACTCATCGGCGAAACAACGTTCTCGTCGCGCGCGTTTGTTCGCGTTCGCGTTCGCGTTCGCGTTCGCGTTCGCGTTCGCGTTCGCGTTCGCGTTCGCGTTCGCCAAGTTGTCCCTTAATCCGTTCGCACCTTCGCGCGACGTTGGTGGAATCGCTCACCGACGCATCGCGTTCGTTCGTTTTCAACCCACTTCGCTCGACGTGCCCTTCGGCGCGCGCGATCGCCCCCGAACCGTTCGTCGCCATTCCACGACGACGACCGCGCGCGACAGTCGCGATGGCGGCGAACGTCCCCCCGCGACGTAACCGCCGCGTGGGCGATGGCGTCAGTGTGTGTGTGTGTGGGGGGGGTAATCGACGAATTATGATTCGTTGACCATCGACGAAACGAACGAACGAAGAACTTCTTGTTCATGAATTACACGGACGCGTCGGCGAGTTCGGCGGTGACGGCGGCGGTGCGCTTCTTCGCGGCGGCGCGCTTTTTCGCGTTCTTCGCGGCGGCGGCGGAGAGGGAGGCGCCGGCGCCGGGTGGCGCGGAGGCGTCGGAGGACGAGGCGGAAGTCTTCGCGCCCGCGGGTTTGAACTTGCCAGCCTTCATGTCTTCCGCCGACGCTTTGGCGAGACTAAAATTACCGCTTCCACTCGAGGCGTGGGGCGGTTTGTACGCCCCCGCGGCGTGGGGCGGTCTGTACGCCCCCGCGGGCTTCGGCGCGGCGGCTCCGGAAGGAGCGTCGGCCGCGGCGTCTCCCACGCGCATAGATCCGGGCGATATCGGTCTATCTTCAAATGTTCCAGGTGGTACAGGACGCCAAAACGCTTCGTATATCTTTTCTCGCTCTTCGTGCAGCAACAAATCTCCGTTGTATTTCCAAATTTTCCATCCATTGTCGACATTAAGCCGAGGCGCTATCGTGGACGTCAAAAGCCTGCGTCCATCGGGGCTCCACTCGAGCGTCACCGAACATGATGCGCGCGTCGATCCTATCGGTTTATATTTACCATCTTTCATTTTCTGGAAAAATTTGACATCCCCGGGTAAGTTTCCAAAGCCCGCGAGAGCGATGAAACGGCCAAACGGATTCCATCGCAGCGTGTTGTGCGGACCGGCGCCGAGTTCGTACTTGGGCTCGCACTTTTCCGCCTTGAATATCGTCGCCTTTGCGGGCATGAATCCATAGACGACGCCGAACTCGTCTCCCAAAGGCGACCACTGCGCGTCGTGCACTGGCCCTTCTTTACTGAGCGGTACTTGACCTTCGAAAGAGCCGTCAGCCTTCAAATAATGCAACGCCGTTTCGCCGTAATACGACTTGTTTGTCGCGTCCACCTCGCTCGATCCCATGATGAGAACCGCGTTCCCAGTAGGCGACCACATTAAATCAACCTCGGAGACGCGGAAGAACGACTTCCGCGCCGTCGGCTGCGGATTCTCCACGACGCCTTCTTGCGTGTGCTCCATGATTTCATAAATGCGCACCGAACCGGGCGCTCCTTTAATTTCAGGAACAAAGCACGCCACTCGCGGCGTCGCTCCTGGAGACATCTTCGCCACCGACACCGACGGCACTCGCAAGCGAACGTGCTTATCGAACCCTTCCGCCGGTCGAATTATTTGAATCTCGTTCGTCACGCAACGCGCGCACACCGCGTCGTCGTCGCTAAACTGAAAATACGGCCACTCCGCCTTCAAAAATGTCCTCTGAAATACTTCGTGCGCTAAACTCAAATCTCTAACGTTCCAAATCGTCAAATTCTTCTCATCCTTCCCCGCCCCTAAGGAATTTTGCTTCTGATACACCGCCACGTACGTCCCCGCCGGGGAAAACGCGATCGCGCTCACGCCGTGTTTCGCGATCGTCCCTCTCTTACGTAACCCTGTGACATGGACGTCGTACACCTCCACTTCATTCCCTCGCGCGAACGCCGCGCGCGCGCCGTCGCGCGAGTAACACACCGCGTGACATTCAACATCCTCCTCCCCTTTCGTCGCGCGCGCGCGCCCGTCGTCGTCGTCGTCGTCGGTATATTTCCAGTGCGTCGCCGACGCGCTCGCGCGTTCGACGACCACCGCGCGCGCGCTCGACATCGACGCCGCGACGACGTGTGCGCCGCCCTCCGTCGTCGCGCGCGCGAACGTCGTCGCGGCGTCGTCGAGTCACGACTCGTTCGTCGAGTCACGACTCGTTTGTCGAGTCACGACTCGTCCGTCGAGTCACGACTCGTTCGTCGAGTCACGACTCGTCCGTCGAGTCACGACTCGTTCGTCGAGTCACGACTCGTTTGTCGAGTCACGACTCGTCCGTCGAGTCACGACTCGTTTGTCGAGTCACACCTCGTTCGTCGAGTCGTCCCGGTCGTGTCCTCGAGAACTGGTTTCGTGATGGGGGTGCGAATTCTCGCGCATTCACGCGTTGGGGGGCGTGACGTCGACCCGAGGGCGACGCCGGGCGACGACGCGCGCCGTCGCATCGCGTCGCGTCGCGTCGCACAGCGTCGCGATGAGGCCGAACGTGAACGTGAACGTGAACGTGAACGTGAACGTGAACACGAGGACGAGGACGAGGACGAGGACGAGGACGACGACGACGACGAAAGGGAATTCAATCGCGAAAGCGACCGACGGAACGACGACGAGGGCGGTGCGATTTCGCCCGTGCATCGATATCCATCAAGGGAAGGTGAAACAAATCGTCGGGTCGACTTTGCGCGGAGACGGAAGCGACGGAGCGAACGAACGACCGACGACGAACTTTGAGACGATGATTCCGAGCACGGCGTACGCGGAGATGTACAAAAGAGATGGGATTTACGGAGGACACGCGATATTGTTGAGTAAAGACGACGCGACGACGCGAGCGGCGAAGGACGCGGCGAGGGCGTTTCCAGGAGGGTTACACATCGGCGGAGGGGTGAATCCGACGAACGCATCGGAGTTACTCGATGCAGGGGCGTCGCACGTCATAGTGACGTCGTACGTATTTCGCGATGGGGCGCTGAACGAGCGAGCGCTGCGCGAGATGGTGGACGCCGTGGGCGCGAAACGCTTAGTGCTCGACCTGAGCTGTCGCAAAGACGCGAGAGATGGCAAGTATAAAGTGGTCACCGATAGATGGCAAAAGTGGACGGATTTAGCTGTAGATGGAGCGACGATGGAGCGCTTGGCGGGGTGCTGCGACGAGTTTTTAGTCCACGGCGTGGACGTCGAGGGCATGAAGCTCGGTATCGATTTGGACCTCGTCGAGCTCTTAGGAGAGTTCTGCCCGATCCCCGTCACGTACGCCGGCGGCGCGCGAAGCTTAGAAGACTTGGAGCTCGTCAAATTCGCCGGACGCGGCATGGTAGACATCACCGTAGGCTCGGCGCTGGACTGTTTTGGCGGAGCTTTAAAGTACGACGACGTCGTCGCGTGGCACAACGCTCAGAAATTCGCCTGATGAGGGATGCTCAACTCAGAGGGCTCGATTGTCGAATCGATTGTCATGTATCGTGTCGCATATGCAATATTACATACGCGGAGACGAAACCGCACGCATTCTAATCGCCGCGCATGCTAATATTACCGCGCCGCTCGAAAGCGCAGCGCTCCCGTCGCCGCGCTCGATTCTCGAGACTCATTCAAGTCAATGTTACCACCGAGTCGAACCCACTCGTCCTGGTCATCGAGGTATTCTAGCGAAATATTTGACGATGTTGAAGGTGCTACCCCGCTCCATTTCACCATGACATCGGCGAATGTCATCGTTGGCGTCAGTTTGAAACGAATGACGTCTTCACCAAAGCTCGCTTTAACGTTGATAGTCCCTCCGTCAGATTTCGAACATTCCGGTGCGATCTGCTCAGTTCTGTAAACTTGATCGGCGTTGATCTCTTCACTTATGGCTAATTTAACACGCATCACGCTAGAGGGTGAATATTTCTGGCAAAATGCAAGGCAGTCATCAAAGTCTTCTTGAGAACGTAATAAACACCAGTCTCCCTCATCATCCTTGTACTTAATCTTGACAGCATCCAAGTTTACATTCAGTATTCGACCGAGCGTGGTCATTAACTCGTCATGTCGTGACGCCGTGCGTAATCTAATCCGAATGATATCTTTGAGGAAATGTACTTTGACAACCAGAGACGACGTCTCTGGTTCCGATACAAACTCATCAAAAAAGTTCACAATCTCTTCTCTCAACTGCTCCGCAGTTCGCTCAACTTGATGAACGCCGTGCACTGATCGATCCATAGGCGCAGGTGGCATCCCGAAATTGTGCGTGCCGTGCACGCTTTGCTCGAACCTAGTGAGAAAATCATCGTTCAAGGCAAGTCGTGCGCTAGAATTACCATGCCACGAGGTACCGCGCTGCTGTTTGTTTCGCTCCGTTCCTGCCCAGAGAGCACCTAAATGTGAACCTCTGTGGACGCGTTCTTCGAGACCGCGCTTGTAGCTTTCAGAACCGCTCGGCGAGAGCAAAATTCCATCAGGAGCGTACGGGTGAGACGGAATGCCCGCGGTCCCACCGTGTATGCTATGCTCCAAGCTGCCAGACGCGCTAGCAAACGACATGGCTGACGCTCCGTGCACACTCTCTCCTTCACCCATGCGACCGAACGATTCCCGCATCTGACTTACGTCTTGCGAGCCCATCAAAGTATCCGTCGCGTCAAGCGTACCACCTCCAGTCGACCTGTTCATGATTTCCTTCAACTTGCCTTGTTTGCTCGTCAGCGACCGTCGCGGCCAGCGCGATATGCCATAATGCCGACAAATACGCTTTAACGTCGTACTCCCTACACCTAGATCCGAAGCCGCTTGCTTCAGATGCTTGTGAAAGTTTTGTTGTAACACGTCGAGCGTGATTCCCCAAAGCGCTCCTCCTTCAGTGCGCACTTCAGAGCTCATCAAGCCTGAACCACCATCCAGAGACGCCAACGATGCGTTGTTTGACACCTGAACCTGTTTCATTTCCTCGAGCCATTCTCTATCGGTGTGCGTACACACCGTAGCTTCCAAATATCGCTCGACGCTCGTCCAAAACCCTTGTACAATCTTCGCTTGCTCTCTAGGAGTTTTTAAGTTTGGATTGAGATAGACTTCCAACACCACTTTCAGTGGCTCTCTCATCGACACCGTTCGCAAGGCAATCTTCGTCATACAAAATCCTCGCAACTTGAGCAAACCGCAAGAATGTTTGAGCGCAAAGTCTCTGTGAGACAACTTACTCATGTCGTGTACCCATACCATACTTCCTTTTGACCAGATTTTCCCCGCTAAGCCTTTTCTTGCGTCCAAGTTAACATTTGACGCCGCATCTCGAAGATGTTGATAGTATCCAGAGCTTTGATAGAATGGAGCAGAAGACGTAATCAACCCGCACGTTTTTCCATCGTCGTACGGGATCCAAATTTGAGCAAACGGAATGTCCCACGCCTGACAACAAGCTTGAAGTGCCGCGTTTGTCGCCACGACGTCGATGCTACTCAGGTCTGAAGCAATCGCCGCGGACAAAACCTCTCGTGGAGCCATTCGCATGGACTCAACCGTACTTAATCCATGCGCATTAATTTCGCGCACGACATCGGCGTAAACTCGGCCGATACTATCCACAACGTGGTTGAAAGATATTTCCAAAACACCGATGGGCCGATTGGCGTCGCCCCTGACGCCGATCGGCACCGTCAACGAAGTGTGTATCCCACATTGCTGCGCGAGGACGTGACGAGAGAATTCCGATGCAGAGTAACATTGTGTCGAAGGCGTGTACTCGGGTTCTTTCGCCGAAAATACTCGCCCAGGCGCCCCCAAGAATGCCTCCGTTCCGGAAAGGGACGTGTTGAAGAAGAACAACTTCCAACTATCGTGATACGTCCACAATAGATCCGCGCGCTGCGTCGAGTTCACGCGCACGAACTCTTTGTGACAACACAGTACTACATCGTTCTCTCGCACCTCGGCCATCCACAGTTGCGCCAGACAGCCGTCCCGCGGGTTCGTCGCCGAACCTCCCGAAACGCCCTCCAGCACGCGTTTCAACGCGTTCGACACCTCCTGCACGCTCGGATCGCCGCTCATCGACGTCACCCCAGTCGCCGCCATCATCGCGTGATTCACTACCTCCGCGCCTTCCCGCATGTACGTCTGACTCTTCGCCCCCGACGCTCGCGCGCCCCCCAGGCGCGCGCCGTCGCCGCCTCGGTCCTCCCCTCCCCGTCCTCGCCCATCGAACGTCGCGAGATGGGCGTCGAGCGACGACCACACGTCATCATCCACGCCGTCGACGCCATCGCCGTCGTCCTCGCCGTCGTCCTCGCCGTCGTTCGCCCCTGGGAGCGAGGACAAGAAATCATCCAACGCGTCCTCCCCGAATGGTGCGTCGACGTCCGTCGTCATCCGTCGCGCGCACCGTCCGTCCTCCGTCCTCCGTCGTCGTCTGGCCGTCGAAAACTTTTCGACGAAAACTTTTCGACGACGCTTTTCGACGACGGACGGCGTTCGACGCCCGGCGTCGGCGTCGTCGAACGCCCGGCGTCGTCGAAAAGCGTCGCACGATGTCGACCTCGACCGACGCGCGCCCTTTCGCGGCCGTCGACCGTCGACCGTCGGAGATTCCGTGTGATCCCCCACGTCGCCGATCTTCACTCTCGCTCGTTCCCCCACGTCGCGGATTCCCAATCGTCGACGTCGCGTCGACGTCGACGCCGGACGCGGGTCGTGGTCCAGTGGTCGTGGTCGTGGTCGGTCGATGACTCGTCGCCGACGAGTCGTCGACGCGTCGCCGTCGACGGGCGTCACGAGCGTGACTTCGGGCGTCACGAGCGTTACTTCGGGCGTGACGAGCGTTACGAGCGTTGACGACGACGGGAGGGAGGGGAGGATGACGGATGGCGAACGCGTTGACGACGGATGGCGAACGCGTTGGCGACGGACACTTCGCGACGCAACGAGACGAAACGAACGAGAGGGAGGAAAACGCGCGGCGACGGGATGGTGGCGCTGGACGCGACGACGCGCGAGGACGAGGACGAGGACGAGGAGGGCGAGGACGAGACGGTTCGCGGCGAGGACGCGCGACGGACGCGCGACGACGACGACGACGACGACGACGAGAACGACGGTGCGTGGACGGACGACGGAGGAGGGAACGAAGACGCGTTCGAGGATGATGACGGCGAAGGAGGGCATTTAGGACGCGAGGAGACGCGCGAGGAGACGGAGGCGGTGAACGAGCGCGACGTGCGCGTACGCATACTGCTCATTCGCGAACGCGACGCCGAGTTCGCTCGCGACAAGAAATTCAAGTCGAGATCGATCACGGATCTGAATAACGAAGCGGTGGCACACTTGCGCGCTGGGGATGACGTGAAGTGCGTCGTCGCCTACGCAAAGGTGTTTCGAAAGATGGCGGAAAATAACGTGACGCATCCGACGCTGTACGTCTGTCACTCGAATCGCGCGCACGCGTACTTGAATCTTGGACTATTTGAAGAGGCTTTATGGGACGGCCATCGCGCACAAACGTTGGCGAATGAAAGATTCACGAAGATTCAAAGCGGTGAGGGCGGATCGGTGAAAACTTTCGTCAAAGGGTACGCGCGCAAGGGCTTCGCGCTCATGGGTTTGAAGCAACCGAAACTGGCCAAGATGGAATTCGAACGCGGTATCGCCATGGTACCGGGCGACGACGAGTTGAAGCGGGGTTTAGAAGAAGCTACGCACGCTATAATTCGTGATTTGTACGTCGGTCGTGGAAAGGAAAAGGTGCAGTATGCGTTGCCGAGTTCGGGCAAGACAAACGAGCGTATATCCTCGTTGCCGTATTCGGCGCCGCTGCATCGCGTGCACCCGCGTGATTTGCTGCCGAACAAGTTGCTCACCCCGTTTCAAGCTGAAAACGATTATCATTTGAAAGATACGTATAACTACATGACGATTCAGTCCGATATTCGCATCCCGAAGCGATATTTCAAAGTCTTGAACGACGAACCGCGGAGGTCCAAATACGCAGCCGCCATAAAGCGCGCGATCGATAAGATTCACGCCGAGGCGAAGGATGCGCGCGTGTTGAACATCGGATGTGGAGCGGGGCTCAATACCATGCTTGCGCTGAAATACGGGGCGCATCACGTCACCGCGTCCGAACGTTGGCTTTACATGGCGATGGCGACGAAGGAAAATTTATTGAACAACGGGTACAGCGATGATCAAGTCAAGGTGATTTACAAGCGCCCGACCGATCTTAGTTTACTTCGAGATGTACCGATTTCCTGTAATTTGTGCATTTGTGACGTCTTGGACGACGGTCTGCTTAGTTCTGGCATGATTCCGGCGGTGAAACACGCTTTGAACAATTTGCTCTTGCCGGACGCTATCGTGATGCCGTCGAGCGCGACGCTCTATGCACAAGCTGTTGAAATTCGGACGCCCTCCGTGGATGGACTAGACTTGAGCGCGATCGATAGTTACCGATTCCATCCAACGTACGCGTGTGGGGTGGATTTTACTGAAGACGCGTACGTCGCTTTGAGCGAGCCGATGCAAGTGTTCAAATTCGACATGCTTATGCCTCCAGAATCCTCGGAGCAGCAAACGTTGGACTTGACGTTCTTCAGACGGGGTCGATTTAACGCCGTGGTGTTTTGGTACGATTTGACGTTAATTGATGATATAACTCTGTCGACGAGGCCGAATCAAGGCTTCAATGCGCCGACGTCAATGCGCGCCGCCATCCAATTCATGCCGGGACAAATGACTGTCGAGGATGGAGTCGTCCTGCCGATGAAGTGCTCTCACAACACTGTGGGCATTCATTTTAGTATCGAAGATGCAGAGTATGACCATGTCACAAAGCGCGATGCAAGCTTTCCAAAGTATCACTTTCACATGCTTCGCGACGAAAGACGTCTCTCCGCGTATTCCGATGCAATCGCAAGGCAAGTTGATAAAATCAAAGCCAGCGGAACAAATGCGAGAGTTCTTGACATTGGTACGGGCAGTGGGGTTCTTGCTATGCTAGCTGCTCGCTCTGGTGCCGAGTCAGTCGTTGCGTGCGACACGCATCCATCTCTCATAAATGTCGCGCGACGAAACATCGCCGCGAACGGTTTGGGATCTAAGGTGAGTGTTTTCAAACGTGATGTGGCGTTACTCGAACGCGGGAAACACGTGCCTTACGAAGGGTGCAACATGATTGTCTTGGATGTCTTCGATGCCGGGCTTACTGGCGATCATGTGTTGTTCTTGGTTGAAGCGGCGCGTAGGAATCTCGCGTCGTCGACGTGTGCAGTTGTTCCGGCGGCGGCAACCATTTACTGTGCTGGTATCGAGGCGTATACGAGTGAAATCGACGGTTTCAATATGAGCGCTTTCAACAAGTATCGTTGGGATAGCTCATACGAGGCGACATACATGCGAGATCAAAGGTATCGGGTGCTCACAAAGCCAAAGCGGGTTTTTGAATTTTTCTTTGATGATTCCCAGAAGAGCAAAAGTAAAGAGACGGTTTTGAAAATGGAAACCATCGCTCACGGTTATTTAAATGCAGTATGTTTCTGGTTTGATTTACACATGGACGAAGAAGAGACTATCACGACGGCGCCGCCAGGGATCGGCAAAGGAGGAGTCATCGAAGACGAGGCTATTTTCGGCGATTTCGACGGCAAAATATCCAAAGCGAAGATGCACGAGTCACTGAGAAGAGTGCACGACAATATGGCTCGTAACCCGAGGAGCGACGAGTTCGCGATTGACGGCTTCGCTGGCGCTGATGGACGAGCCAAAGAAGAAGAAGACATCGACATCGTCGATACAAAAGGTGCCGAGAATACGGATTTGAGTGAAATTTTCATCTCTGAGCGTACCGATAAACCAGAAGCTGAGCGCGAAGAGAACGTCGAGCATTATTGGGGTCAGGCGTTGCAATATCTCGAACGCGGTGTGCAGATTCGGGCCGGAAAGAAGATTGCTCTGTTGGCGAAGAGACAAAATGACAAGATTCACTTTAGTCTGAAGGAAGGCGTGGGAAGCTGGGTGGGCAAGCCACCATGGAAGATTGAATGGGGTGGTGGAGCATCTATTGAAAGTCCGCATTTCCAACGCGTGCATTATTGCCAGCTCCTGGTGAGTGATTTCTTGATGCGCCTTCGAAGTAAGCGTTTCGCTCCCATCGAAAAGGACATGAAAATGATTTTGGCGCACTGCGGTAGCCTATTCCTCGATCCGCGATCTCTCACAGATGTCTACCACTACTTGGTCATGCTCGAAGTCTTCTTCGATTGGGAGGAACACTCTCCAGGGGCGACGCTAGAGGGTATGACTAAGGAGCATTTGCGTCTTGGGTAAACTCCGCTTCGGCGTTCCGGTATTCGCGCCTCGCGCGTCGATGTCATCTTCCCTGGCTCTCGTGAACATACACATCGACAAACATACGATTGTCAAAATTCTAAGTTAGCTATCCTTTGTTTCTCTAGGGCTAACTTCGCTAGCTCCGCTCGTCCAGCTTCTGTCTTTTGCAACTCGTGCACGCTCTTCGCCTTCCCCCCCGCCACGGCGAGCCCTTTCGTCGTTCCTCCGTGTTCCTTGTGTAAATCGCTCCAATCATCGAAATTAAACGGCAATTTCGAGTGTTTTGACTCCCAATGCTCCGATCCGTTCTTCTGCGACGGCGTGGCTAACCCGCATATCGGGCATTTATATTTCGCGTGTCCCGCCGCGCCTCCCGCGCGATCCATCGCGCCGAGTTTCCCACCGCCCTTATTCGTCAGCGCCGCCGCGGCTTTCCCGGCGAGCTCGCGCGCGGTGTGTTTCTTAGGTTTCGCCTTACCCGCCATCGCGTCCTCCGCGCTTCGCGACGCCTCGCGGCGTCCGCAGACGACGCGTCGTCGACGCGCGCGTCTGCGGACGCGTCGTCGACGACGCGTCGCCGACGACGAGGCGCGATCGATGTAATGTTCATGCGATGCGATCGATCGAGGTCGATCGATCGATCGAGATCGATCGATCGCGATCGATCGATCGAGGTCGATCGCGATCGATCGATCGAGACTCGCCGATTCGGGGGGGGGGGGGGGGGCGTCACGGTGTCGCGATAAAACCACCCACGCGCAGCGCACGCGTAACGAGCGACGTTTCCGCCCATGCGCGTGCAAGGGACGCGCGACCGTTCACGATTCGCGACGCGCGACGCGCGCGTTGACGACTGCGACGAACGTCGCGCGCGCGCGTCGAGGGCGTCGAGCGCGCGCGCGCGCGTCGCGATCGGCCTCTCAGTTCGACGCAACGCACGATGGCGACGGCGCAGGAAGTGAAGTTGTTTGGGAAATGGACGTTCGATGACGTCGAGGTAGGGCGCGAACGCGGACGAGCGAGGGTCGAGCGCGGCGCGAGGGCGAGGGAAGGCGCGCGATCGCGCGCGTTAGGGTCTCGCGCGCTGATTCAGTCGTCGCGCGACGCGACGCGTCGAGCGCGCGAGACGCGCGATGACACGTTCACTGACGATAACGCGCGTTTTATGACACGCAGATTAACGATATCTCGTTGGAGGTGTGTACGGCGATCGCCCCGGTGTTTGCGTCGGATGCGGTAGTGTGAAAACCCTTTTCTCGCGAATCGCTCGAGCGCGCGCGTTGGGTTCGGGTGCTGACGTTCGACGTCGTTTGCGCTCACTTAGGATTACATCGCGGTGAAGCCCAAATATGCGGTTTATGTTCCGCACACCGCCGGTCGATTCGCCGCGAAGCGTTTCCGCAAGGCGCAGTGCCCGATTGTCGAGCGCCTCGTGAACTCGCTGATGATGCACGGTCGCAACAACGGTAAAAAACTGATGGCTGTTCGCATCGTGAGACACGCGATGGAAATCATCCACTTGCTCACTGATCAAAACCCGGTCCAAGTCGTCGTTGATGCCATCATCAACGCTGGTCCCCGCGAAGACGCCACTCGAATCGGCTCGGCTGGTGTCGTGCGCCGTCAAGCGGTAGACCTCTCGCCGCTTCGCCGTGTGAACCAAGCGATTTACTTGATCACCACTGGCGCTCGTGAGGCATCGTTCCGCAACGTGAAGACGATTTCTGAGTGCTTGGCTGATGAATTGATTAATGCGGCGAAGGGTTCGTCCAACAGCTACGCCATCAAGAAGAAGGACGAGTTGGAGCGTGTGGTACGTATCGTTTATTACTCGCACTCCGAACCGTTTTCGTCGTTCTCTCGCTCATTTTTCGCACTCATCACTGGTACTGACCTTTCTTTCTTTCTCTTTCAATCTCACAGGCGAAGGCGAACCGATAAAGGTTGAACACAGATAATGGTGGGCGGAGGCGCCTTAGGCGCAGTGGAATTCACGCAGGAATGTTTTCAAGTTCGCGGGATCGTAGCGTGAAGGTAGATTTTAATGAAGGAACAACAATGGTTCTCTATATTACATTGTGCGCGCGCCTAGGAGCGTGAAATCGTCTCGCTCACAAACGTTGTACGCGACGCGCGAATTCTAAGCCCTCACGCGCTCCTCTCCTTCACCGTTGTTCGCAACATGAGCGCGCACGCACAGATCGCGCACACGTAGGCGCTCATCACAAACCACGCAGTTTCACTACTCGCAGCAATCGTGTCCATGCTCAAATTCACCAATCCAGTCAACACATTCCCAAGGAGAAACACAGCGAGTTGATGTGAGCTGATCGCTGTGACCAACTTGGGCACCTCGCTTTTCTCTCGTTGTGACCACGATAAACGCGATATCGCGACGAACGCGACGATAACTTGTAGATTATATGCCGCAACCCATAGGACGTATGCCGCATTACCGCTGCGTCGCGACACCGACTCGACATAGAAATGTAAAGCGAGCGCGCAACTCCAAAAAGAGCCCACCGTTCCGAGTGAAAGGCACAACCATCGTCTAAAATTTACAATTGGCTGAGCCAAAAACCAGCCGATTTGAACAGCAATCAAATGAATCGAGTAATAACCAAGAATGCTACACAGACCTTCTCTGTTCTTTGATAAAAAGCCGAGGATTGCCGTCGTCGGATGGCGTCGCGCGTCGGGCGTTTGCAAAATCCAAGCGCTCGTACCGTTTATAAAGAGAACACATTGGTAGACGAGCGCTATGCACAATCCTAGTGACAAAGCCATCGTAGGGGGTACTGCGATCGCGTCTGCGAAGATGTTGACCCCAGCGAGTGTAAAGAAGAAGTTCCAGTGTCGACCGTACTCAGATTCTATGGAGTGGTATCCAACCGCCGAAGTAATTAGCAAGCGTGCGATGCCAAGCATCAGAAGCGGCGCCATGCGCATCATGCTCGCCTTGAACGATCTATTCAAACGACCGCGAGCGAATCTGGAGACTATCCCAGATGAGAATACGAAAGCGCCGCCGCCCATATCCATCAAGCTCACTCCAAATGTCTCCGTCTTGCCCAGTCTTCTTGGAAACGGTGTGAAATCTATCGCTAATATTGCCGTAACTGTTAATATGGCGAGAGTGTAACGATACAACGTGATGGCGTCGTCACAGCGAAGCGTTCTCGTATATATCTCGTGTTTCGCACTTCGCCGCGTTCGTGTGACTCTTGAAACCGCTAGAGCGCCTTGGGCGGCCCAGAACACTAGACACCCCAAAAAGACCACTGCGCTCGTCCGCGTCGCACTTTCGATAGCAAACATGCACGTAAGTACGGGCGCGATCAATGTCATCACATCCAACGCGCGTTCAATCGCATTTGAATATCGCGTAGCGTTAACAATCTCGTAACTGTTCAGGGCGGCTCGGATAGACATTCGCGCCCATAACGCGACGATGACGACGGTGACAACGGCGTTGACTTCCGTAAATGATGTGCCATTGTTGTTCGTAACAAACAGAATCTTCGCCGCGGATGAATCCCGAGGCATGAGCGCGAGTGCGCTGGGATGTGACGCAAGCGAATCGCGCCTCACGAAAGTGTACGAATATAAAGTTGATCTCAGACTGTTAATGTACACAAACTTTTAAGCTAGAGTTGCGTGATCGATTCATCGATACGCGCAACCATAAGTCCCAAGGTAGGTGTTCCATTTACCACCTTGAGAGCATTCCCACTTTGAGTCATCATCACCGTCCTCAGCCTTCGCGGGTAATGGTCGAGTTCGCCACTTTTCGCACTTTGAGCATTGCACGGAATATACAGGTTCATCCAAGTGCAAGCCTGCGTGCTCACCCACGATGTTACGTTCATGAATGTCAACGTCTCCAAGACCCAGAATACTCACCGCGGCGGCATTGCCGGTAACGACGGCTCCGTGCACGCACTGCGCGCCATCAACACTACATGCCTCGCCAGCAAAATATACGCGTCCATCGTACTCGTGCATGGCCAAAGCCTCCACGTCTTCAAAAGTCGAACCGACAGGAAAGTATGAATACGCACCGTAAGCGTGCTCATCCTGCCCCCATCGGGTCACGTGGGAATCGACCGGCTCTGGCGTCTCTTTCAGCTTGAACATTCGTTTACACAATTCACAAATGTCCCGGATGACAATCCGATCATCCAGATTATCGTTGAAATCGTGGGCGTAAGGTGGCGAAATATGTACGAGGAGCGTGTTCTTCTTTCCATACATGTCCAAGTTGAGAAACCGATATCGCTGATCGGTGCATTGCAAGTATCGAGACTTCGCCGGCCAGAACATTTCATGAAATCGCATGTAAACTTTGTTCTCGGTACCCATGCCCAGCGCTTGTATGGCTTTAATCTTCTTCTCACTCAGCTCCGGCTTAAACTTAATTATATTTCTCTTCAGGACACCCAATGGAACGGTGACTACGACGTAATCGCAATTTATTTCGAAACCATCTTTGCACTTCACGACACAAGCCGCGCCCTGTCCTGCGGCGTTCACGTGAACCTCATTCACCGCGTGGCTGTACTTGATGTCGAGCTTGCTTTCACCGTTGTCAATTAATCTATCAATCAGTAAGTGCTTGTAACCATTCACAACCAAACCATCTTCGTATTTTTCGACCGCTGTATTTTCAGTCAATACTTCAATGTCATTCGCAGCCTCGTCGCTAGAGCTGATATCGCGACCACTGTGAGCCTCGGGTTTTTTATATCCCTGCTTGATTTCGACTATGTCGCGCTCTAACGAGCGAGTCAAATGATACGAGATATCTTCCACGGGCGCAACGTATCCCCAGATCACAGATGGTATGCAATCATAAACAGGTCGCAAAGGTGCCGCTCGCTTTTCGCCGTTGAGCAATCTTTTCAGCTCACACTTTGTGGCGTGTTGAAAAGCGTCATGTAACGAGCACGCGCTCTCACCGCGGTTATCCAACGTTCTATAAATCTCCGTGGTTGTTGTCAAAAGTGCCGCACCATCGCTCAATGCAGTTTCGAGCGTGCGCTGTTTTTTCCGATACGCCTCGTCAGAGGCGAGATTGTCTTTTACCAACTCACTAAATGCTTTCGTGAGATTAAGACCCGTCTTGTGCATCTGCTGCTCCTCGCGAGTTGGGGTCAGTATTTTCGGCGAAGATGACCAGATTTCATCCATTCCGCTCGTTTCTTCGTTCATCATGAACATTCTATGACGAGCATGTTCAGCTAACCTGAATGCAGCGACCACAATCTTTTCGCTGACCTTCCCTCCTTCAATCGCGTTATACCACGGAGCTTTGACGCCCCAACCGGCGCTATACCCACCGCCTGCCGTGTTCAATGGAACTTTGTTCTTTTTCGCTATGACGAACAACGGGTTGTAATCACCACAGCCATGGACGTACGAAGCTCCGAGATCGACGTTGATGCTCGGCAGCGAGTACAACGGTAAGGCAGGCATTTCCATCGTGTGGCAGCGCCCGCCTGGTCGATCCCGAGATTCCAGAATAATTACGTCATTCATGCCATGTTCTTTGAGTGAACGTGCCGCGCTCAGTCCGGCTGGCCCGGCTCCGATAACGACGACTCGAGGCGATGCGTAGCCACCCCAGGGCTTCATGTTTTGATCGATAGGCGCCTTGATCGTTTTGGCCACGCGGGGTCGCTTGACAGCGGCGGTTTTCTCTACTTTGCCAAGCTCACTCGCCCTCTTATTCTTTTGCTCGGTGTTTTGAACCTTTTTGTCACCTTTCTTGATTGGCGGTAAGACTGGCTGCAAATCCTTGACCGAAGGTATGGTCTTCACTTGAGAAAGCTTTTTTTTAATCAGTTTCAAAGGCCTATGTTGCACAAACTTATCACCAAGAATAACGCTGTCATAAACCTTGAGCTCTTCTAATGTCGCAGGTACGTCCTCGCTGTCAACCGCACGCGTTTCAAATCGCTTCCAGCAAAAGCGCAACTCTTCAACTAACTCTCTGGCTCTTTTGAGGGCGGATTCAGCGGCTGACGCTGATCTAAGCTTCGTTATTTTGCTGCCTGGTTCATGCTCTCCAGTTGAACTGCAATTCTGATAATCAAGCGCTGAGCCAGTCGAGCGATTTATTCGTATAAAGAATTTATCTTTAATACCGGGTTGGCCGGTTTTGCGACGACGTGTGTACACGTAGATGTCTCCTTCGAACCAGGCCAAAGTATCTTCCTTTAACTCGCACATTGTCCTCCGTTTGTCCTGATTATCCCGCATGATGTCATTCAGAACTTTAGGAAAATGTTTCGCACTTAGCAAAGGGTTTCGCTCACTGATATCAAACGAAGAAATTTTGCCAACCTTGTTTCCCAAAACTTCCTTGCATGCACTTCGCACCTGCTCTATGGATGATGAGACGCTCACAGTCGGCAAATTCTTTGCAAACAAAAATATGTTTCCAATGTGATCCGGACCTAAGCTGAGAAATCGCACAGCGTGATGATCTTTGGCCACGAAATTTTTAGGCAACGACATTTCAGCCGTCAATGCTCCCACTTCATCATACAGAATACCTGGCAAAGGAGCGTCGTCATACAAACCTTGGATCCTAACGGCGCACCATCTACAAGCTAGTGTCACCGTCAGCGGTACGCTTTTTCGACTCTTTACCGCTTGTGATGAAATAACCTCGGGAGTCATCGCACTGCTCTTCGTCTTTTTCGACGTCGTTTGCTTTTGATTGCCATCAGTTTTCGTTCCAATTTCGTGCGCCTTCGTGCCGACCGACGGTCGTTGCGTTTGCGCGTCTGAACTCTCGCGCAACGTCGATTGCGCGCGCACACCCTGCGCCGCATCACGTTCTACAACGCGTCGTGGGTGATCGCACTCTATGCGAGCGTCGTCTCTCGCGGCTGCCTTCTTCACCGTCGAAGACGACGGCACTCGGTCGTGCTCTTTGTCTAAATCTGCCCCCCTGAGGTGGGACGCGAACAGTACGGTGTGTACGTCCGTCTCTATCTCCGCCGGTACATCACTCGTCGCGTTTACCGCCGCTCGCTGATATTCCTCGTCGTCTTCGTCTTCATCGTACGCCATGATCGCGAGCGCGAGTCAAACGCGAAGGAAAGGAAAGGAAGAAGGAAGGTGTTCGCGCGTCCAGACCACGCGTCGAGGCCTCGACGCGTCGAGTTGATGGCGCGATGGTCCACGTCGGCGATTCGGCGTTGAAAACGTCGAATATGTACGTTCGTCGCGCTACGAAAGCCGCGACACGGCTGCGAACGGCGCGTCGTTGCGTCGCGTTCTGAACGCGTGTTGACCTTGAGTCGTGAGGTTGTTGATGAAATCGAGACACGAACGTGCGAAGTATGCGATCGAGCGCTCGAGACCAAAGAGGGTACACCGCCGTCATGGCTAACTAGGGATACTTTGTTAATACACGCTCCTCGTATTGCTTTCCGTACGCCTCGCCGCGACGTTGGAAGATTGTGAAGGAGTTTTGGAACATTTTCATCGGTTCCAGTAAGCTGAGTTCCACAAATGCTCCGTACGGCGACTTCACGGGATCTCGCGCGATTTCGCGCATGCTCTCGAGCCAATGTCTAGATAACTCGTTCGTAAGCGTAGAATGCACCAGCACAAGTCCGCCACTGGGGTTGACTCTGTTCCACCACGCATCGAAGAAGCCCGAAATTCTGTTCGCAGCGCCTAAATCAATCCACAGCAGGTCAAACTTCTTCGGCACTTCCAAAGTCGACGCCAGATCAAAATTGAACGCATCCGCGACGTGTACGCGGAGCCGATCGTTAATTCCTAACTTGGTTGCTATGGCTTCAACGAGATGCGCTGTTGTCGCATGATGCGCCATGTTGTCCATGACGTGAAGTGTTCCCTCGTACACGTAGTCGTAGTAATCAACGCTCCATGGGATATGGCCGATTCTGGCCCTCCCTCTCGCGCGTAAATCTCGGTACATCGCCAATTCCGTCGAATTATCTTCAAGCGCTTGTAACAAGAATATAGATGTGTATCCCGCGCCCACTTCTAGCACCCTGCTCGGTTTGAAAAATCTTGTCAGGGAATACAGCATCGGCCCCATGTTTTCGGCGCCCATGTGCAAGTCAAAAAGTGGGTCGATGATTCGCAGAAACTCGGCATCATAAACCCTGCCTGTCGTGCGTATGACATCCTTTGCATCGTCGCTCGTAACTCTCGCGCTCACAGTCGCAGTCGCGGTCGTTCCTCTCGCACCCACGCTCTCTGGCGGTGTCTCGTTCTCGTTCTCGGGTGTCGGCTTCTTAATGTGCGACCAGCACGACGAATTCGCGCGCCTCGCGTCTTCTAAACACGCATCAACGATTTCGTTCGCGTGCGCTTGCGTGATTCCACATCCCATGAGGTGTTCGATGATCTTTGCCCGCTCGTCGCCGTCGCCAAACGTTGGGTTGAACAACGCGCTCGTGATGGCCTCCAAGACCCCCTCGTCAAGTTCTCTCAACATGTCGACGTACCACGCGTAGTTGAGCTGACACGCGTGCCGCTCGAGCGCGTTTATAGGTTCACGATTCATGACATCGTTATCGTTCGCCCTACGGTCGTGGAGGAGGATACTGAAGTACACGGCTACTCTAAATTACAACAAAAAGCATGTGCGCGCGCGCTGAGTCGCAAAGTCGCAAAGCAGCTTACGGCAGATGAGGTGAGATTCAGCTTATCGATCTCCAGACAAGCCCGAACGTATGCACCGCACACGTGAATAAATGAATTATCTATATCATGTCGGTGAAAGATCCATCAGGAAAACTCAACAGGGGAGAGCACGCCGGTAGGGCTTGGTGGCTGCTTGAACTCCGTGAGCGTCCGCTTCCGCTCGGAGGCGAATCGGTGATGTGCGCGTTCCACGCGGACGCGCGTCCAGCACGAAATGTTCGCCTTGCGCGAGTGCTCGAGCACGGCACTAATGATAGCGCACGCGTGCATGAAATCAATCCCGCAACTCGTGAGATTGTGGATGATTTCTTCGCGCTCCGAAGCCTCCGGCGGCGTCCAGCGCGACAGTGCGGCTGTTATGTTCACCAATCGTTCGTCACCTAGACCAGAGCGCAGCGCGTCGACGTATCGCGCGTCGAACTTGAGCGCCATTTGTTCAACAACATTACGCGTATTCTCCATATTTTTCATGCGCGTCTTCGGCGAATTCGTGCGCGCAAAAGTGCAGTCGATGACTGTCTCGTCTATGACAAACTTGGAATATTCCCAAAAGCTACACTATGCATTCAAGTACGCCGCGACACCTAGCGCGATGAACTGTACCACAAATCCAGGCGCAAGGCTTGGATCGGGCAATAAATTGCTATACAATAGCGATTTTCGCGCGCCCTCGGGAAGCGCGGCCAAGAAAGCGCCGTATTTCTCGCTCTCGTACTGCAGCCTTCCGTCATCGATGACGGCCTTGAGCCCACCGGGGACGTATCGGACATCCGTGTACCCGCTCTGAATCAATTCATATGCCGCCCGAAGGGAATTCGAGTCCCCGCGATCGTACGTCCCCGAAGACCCCGATTTTGGCTCGATTGACAAATCTCCGCCGCGCAAATCAAGCAAGATTATGGTTTTCCTTTTATCCTTGGCAACCGCTTGGACGTCGTCAACGAATCGTGGATTACGCTCCTTCAATCCTCCTTTAATGGCGAGGAAATACCCACTCGCGCGCCGCAAAACATTTTCAAACGGAATTAAATACGGTGCGTTCACCGTTCCTGGTATCCTCCACTCGTCGTGCTCGAGTCGTTGTCGCACGTCGACCACTGTCGCGCCGCGACGCGAAATCGCGTCGCACACCTCCTTCACCTCGCTCGCTCGACATCGATTAGACTGCACGAGATACGCGTGAATTTCCCCGTACGTCGGTGCCCCTGGTCCTCGTCCTGGAACCACACCCTGGGCCGTCGTCCCATCGCGCGCCCCCCCGCGCGTCGCGCTCGCCCGCGTTCGCGCCGACGTCAACCTTCGCCTCGCCTTCGCCCTCGTCCGTCGCGCCCCCGTCGTCGGCGCCCTCGACGCCGCGCGCGCCATCGACGTCGACGCGATCGATCGTTTCCCGTTCGCCCCGTCGACGCTCTGTCGACGACGTCGTCGTCGTCGTCGATGTCGTCGTCGTCGTCGTCGATGACGATGGGTGACGAGTGACGAGTGAAGACTCAAGCGATGACCCCCACATCAATCAACGCCACGCCATGTACGACGAGTCCGTGACTCGTCGTCGGTCGTCCATCGACGTCGACGTCGACGTTTGGATATCGACGACGACGCGGCGCCGCCACCGAGAGTCGGCACCACGCGTCGCGCGCGCGAACGCATCCGTCGTAGGACGTCGCAGAACGGTTCACGCGCGCGCGCGATGACGGGTGAGAACGGGAAAGAGATGACGACGACGGACGAAGGCACGAGCGATCGATTGGGGGCGTTCGTGAACGCCATCGAGCGCGAGATCGATGCTCGAGGGGCGCTGCCCGAGGTGGAGGTGCGGTGTGATTTTTCCTACACCCTTCGCCTGGCTCGAGATAAAGCGTCGAGGAAGGTGGTGACCGTACCCGAGGTGTTCGTGAATGGGGCGACGTTTCCTTTTCGTCGCGGACACAAGGCGGTGCTGCGCATGAAAGGCGACGCCGACGCGCTGAATGAAAAAGTAGACTTCAAAGTTTTATCCGAAGTGGATGGGTGCTTCAGACCAGGGACGCTGACGCTGTTGCTCGCGCCGCCGGGGCATGGGAAGTCGTCCCTCTTGAAGTCCATCGCCGGCGTCGGGAAGACGGCGATGTCGGGGCAAATCACGTATTCAGGGTTGACCGCGGATGAATTGAAAGCGAGAGGCATTTGCGTAAATCGCTTGTGCGAATACGTTACGCAAGTAGATGAGCACTTGCCATTTTTGACCGTCCAGGAAACGGTGAAGTTTTCGCACGAAAACGCGTGCGTGGTAAACGACCGGGCGCTCTACGATGATAAAGTGAACAGAGTGATTCAGCTCTTGAACCTCGACGGCTGCAAAGACACCATCATAGGGAATAATCTCATTCGCGGTGTTTCCGGAGGGGAGAAGAAGCGAGTCACCATCGCCGAAGCCATGGTAAAGAACGCGCAAGTGTTGTGCATGGATGAAATCTCAACCGGATTAGACGCAGCCGTGACGTACAACATCATCGCTGGTTTGAAAGAGTGGGCGATTCGTTCGCGCGGGACGGCGATCATCGCGCTCCTTCAACCGACGCCGGAAGTCGTCGCGCTTTTCGACGAAGTGCTATTGCTGAAAGAAGGCGCTCCAGTTTATCACGGGCCGATGAACCAAGTCGAAAAACATTTTAGAAATTTGGGATACACGCCACCCGCGGCAAAGTCGGGAACGGACCTCGCCGACTGGCTGGTGTCGATGTTGGTTTCTCCGAAACAAGCGCTCTACAGCGCGGGAACGAAGATGTCGGAGAACATTCCAACAAGCACGGACGAGCTGGCTGCGGCGTGGAGATCGACCGATTTGCACGCCGCGTCTTCCCAGCAAAGTCGAACGCCGAGCGATATCGAGTTGAAAACTGCATTTTCTCAAAGCCAGTTTTCTTACGCCTATCCTCGATCGTATGGAGCTCACTTTAGCTCGGTATTCAAACGCCAAGCGCAAATTACGTTGAGAAACAAACTCTTCTTGATGGCTCGAATTTTTGGAGCTTGCGTGGTTTCTTTCATCTTGGGCTCGGTGTGGTTTGATTTACCTCTTGAGCGCGGATTCGAAAAGCTTGGTATGCTCTTATTCTGCATCTTGCACATCTCTTTTGCTAATTTTGCCGAGCTCACCTTTAGCGTCGAGCAAAAGTTTGTGGCGTATAAGCACTTGGATTCAAAACTGTTTCCAGAAGTGACTTATCTCTCATCATGGACATTTGTGCACTTGCCAATCGCTGTCGTCGAGACGTTGATATTCAGTTGTGTGCTCTATCCCATGGTTGGTTTGAATCTTGGGTTCAACCACTGGGCGTTCTTCTACTTTCAGCTCCTTGTCGCGAACATCGCCATGGCTTCATTCTTTCGTGTGATCGCTCTGCTTTCGAAGAGTATGGAGGTCGCTCAAACGTATCCCGGTCCTTTCATCGCCATCATGATTCTCTTCGCGGGTTTCTTGATTTCTCCCGCAAAAATGGGCGCTTTGAAGTTCATGTACTGGGTCTCTTTGTTCGCTTATGCTCTTCGTTCACTGTGCCAGAATGAGTTTCTTTCGGGAACGTACGACACCTTGGTGCCAAACGATACAATCTTCGCTCAAGCCATCATCAACAACAATCCGGCATACGCAGGCATCTCGTATGCGCAACTTTGTTCTCAAGGCATTTTCCCGTGCTCAACCATGGGCGAGATCATTCTTCGGACAATCGGGATCTCGAGCGACACCAAGTACTTGTGGGGTGGTCCCGGCTTCTGCCTTGGGTTCTTTGTTCTCACGTTTGTTCTCGGCCTGATTACTCTGCACCATGTTCGCATCCAGCGAAACATCGGTTCAAGCCGCGTCGACGACAGATTTCAAGACCCATCGCTCGAAAAAGTCATCCAAATGGTCGACGGTGATGAAATGCAAAAAGCGGTTTCGTTTACGCCGATGGCTATTTCTTGGAAAGATCTGTGCTACACCGTTGAAGTCGCCAAGGCGACTCCCAAAAAAGACGGTGATGGCAAGAAGTCAAAGAAAAAATCGAACGACGCGAACGAGGCGAAAAGCGCGAGTGACGACAGCGCGCCCCCGACTTCGGAATTGGTAACGCCCCCTGTCGGCGACGATGAAAAGAAATCGAAGAAATCAAGTCTATTTTTCTTCAAATCCGAGTCGAAGACGACGTTGAAGCAGTTGCTGCACAACGTTTCATCCGCGGCGCAGCCTGGACGAATGCTCGCGCTGATGGGGAGCTCGGGGGCGGGGAAGACGACCCTTCTCGATGTCATCGCTGGACGCAAGAATACGGGTTTCATAACCGGCGAGATTAAACTGAATGGTCACGGGGTGAAGAAAGAAACATTTGCGCGATTGACGGCGTATTGCGAACAAGTAGATTTGCACAACGAGTTTGCGACGGTTCGAGAAGCTCTCGAGTTTAGCGCAAAATTACGATTAGACAAAGCTGAAGTGTCGTCCGCGACTCGCGCCCATTTCGTGGACGAGGCGCTGACGATTTTGGAGCTCGATGTTATCGCAAATAGAATGATCGGTAGTGTCGGCAGCGAAGGTGGCCTCGCTCCGGGTCAAAGGAAGGTTCTGACCGTTGCCGTGGAGCTCGTGAGCAACGCCCCGGTGTTCTTCCTCGACGAACCGACGTCTGGATTAGATTCACGAAGCGCGCTGATCGTGATGAAGGAAGTTAAGAAGGTTGCTTCGCAATTGGGGCGCACCGTGATCAGTACCATTCATCAGCCGAGTATGGAGGTGTTCATAATGTTCGACGATATGCTTTTGCTGCAACGCGGCGGGTATCAAGTCTACTTCGGTGCACTCGGGCCGAATGGCTCAACCATGGTGAGCTACTTGCAATCGCTGCCGATCGCTCGCACACTCCCCGCTGGTATGAATCCTGCCAGCTGGATGCTAGATGTTCTCAGTGGGAGCGATTCGAGCGGCGCTTCATCCGAAGTTGTCATCGGCGTCGTCGTCGGTAGTGATGGCATGAAGCGCAGCTCCAGCACTGGAAATATGAAACGCAGTGCGAGTGGCATACAACTCGATGGGCTGCAACTGGATAAACAGTTCAACATGAGCCCTCAAGGCTTAGCCGCTGCGAAGCTCGTTGATGAAATTTCCCTGAGAGGCGCGACCGATCCCATGTTTGCTTTCACGTCCCCGTACGCACGTTCGTTCAAAGCGCAATTCAGCGCGAATCTCGTGCGCGCGCACAGGTCGCAACTTCGAGATACCAGTTACAACTGCGGTCGTATTGGCATCCTTACGATTTTGTACATTCTGTTTGGCGTGATCTACCTCGACATTGACACATCAGATGAGGCTGGCGTGCAGTCTTTGGTGGCGTGCATCTTTATGACGACCATTTTTACGGGGATCATCGCGATGAACTCAGTTATGCCTGTTCGTGTCAGAGAACGCGCCGTGGCGTTCCGCGAGCGCAGCTCCTACATGTACGGAGCGATTTCTTACTCCTTGTCGCAGGCTACGATTGAAATCCCTTGGATTCTATTAATTTCGTTTCTCACGGTGATTCCCATGTACTTTTTGGTCGGCTTAATCGCAACTCCGGAGCGATTGTTCTTCCACATTCTTATAAATTTCTTGGTTTCATTTACGTTCTTGAGCATCGGCCAGGCGGCGGCGTGCATCGCTCCGACGATTGAGACCGCTCAAGCGGTGGCTTCTGCTTTGATTCCAATTTTTTTCTTGTTCGGCGGTTTGTACTTGCCAGAACCCCAAATTCCAGTCTATTGGATTTGGGCCTACTACATCAATCCGGTTTCGTACGCGATTCAATCAGTCGTGGCTCCCCAATTCGAACGAATTGATTGTACTTATCCCAACGGGACGTGCCCGACGATCGAAGCGTTCCGTGGAACATACACAGAAATCGTCGATACGCTTGACTACGTCGAGGCCAAGTATAACATATCGTTCGCCGATCGATGGTACGCTTGTCTCTACTTGTCGTTCTTCGTCGTCGGCATGCAAGTGATTCATAATATCGCGTTCAAGACGTCCAAAGTCGTCAAACGATAGATGATTTAGGTATTCGTGTTAACCATCAACTCATCGATCGTCGCCCTTCTACCGTTCGCAAAGTTTAAAACAACGGCGGCCCGTGCGACGGTGATTTTCTCTTGTTTCCATCCGCACTGAATTTTTTTTTTCTCCGGCTCAAGCGCTAGCTCCGACGACCGTCACATTCGCGCGCGTGCGAGCGGTCGACGTCGACCATGCGAGGTCCGGAACAGTTTTATCTCGCGTGCGCGTTTCGCACTCACGCTTCACCATCGACCGCTTCGTCGACCGCTTCGTCGTCGTCGACGTCATCGCGCGCGTTACATGATCGCGTCGAGAAGCTTCAGTCGATGCGCAAATCCGTGGGTGGAGCCGCGATGAGCGAAGAACTCGCCGTGGGGCTGTTCGACGAAGATAAAACTCTCGTATTAGATGCGTTGGAAACACAGGCGGCGTGTGGACCGTGCGCGGGCGTGCGTCCATCGGAGTTCTGGAACCCCGGCGGGGCCTTGCAGTACGATGCGTGGGCGATGCTCGGAGATACATCCGCGACGCGCTGCATGGAGTTGTATTGCGAAATCGTGTCACAGGATTATCCGAATTGGTTCGACATACTCGTGCGAGGGATGAGCGACAAGCAACGACGCGATTTAATCGCCACGGCGAAGGAGTGCGCGCTGGAATTTTATCGCGCGTTGGCCTCGATCGATGTCGACGACGCTGGCAAGCGTCTCGCTCGTCATCACTCCGGATCGCCGACGACATTTTTAGAGGATCTCTTTTCCGAGTGCGCAGATGATGAATTTGCGGCGATTCCATCGTTCGACTCGATGGTTCCACCCGCGAGATATGGGCAAGTTTCGTCGCTCGTCAGCGTTGACGCGCAACTGTACGTCTCTCACGGCCGAGGCGCTAATGGGCGACTTCTGGGCGATCTCTGGCGCTTGGACTTGAAATCCGGGGAATGGCGCGCATGCGACTTGCGCTGGCCCGGTTCGCCGTGTGACGGGATGGCGAGCGCGCAAATCGGGTCTACGATGTGGGCGTTTCGCGGTCGTGGAAGAGACGACACGGACGTGAGCGCAGAGTACTCGTTAAATGTTTCTTCTTTGGATTTAGCCGATGACGACTATTCCGATAAAGCATCATTCCAGTGGATGCACATCGCCGTCTCGAGTGGTCAAGCGTCACCGAAAGCGCGCTCGATGCACACCGCCACAGCCGTTGGGGCGAGCGTGTTCGTCTTCGGAGGTGTCGATGCGAAGACCAAACGAGACTCCGCGGAACTTTGGGAGTTCAATCTGGCGAACAAGAGTTGGAGACAACGCGCAAATGGGCTAAACCCGCGCAGCGCGCACGTCGCCGTTTGCGTCGCCGATCGCTACATTATTTGCACGGGCGGATCAAATGGCAACACAATATTATCTTGCGCAGACGCGCACGTCTACGACGTCGTCGACGACGTTTGGGTCGTCTTGACTATAGACTCCGTTGACGTGCCGAGGCCGCGCGCGGGGCACTCAGCCGTGCTCGTCAATCACGAATGGTTTGTCTTTGGGGGCGGCGACAACGACAGCGCGTTATCGGACTCGTACGCACTCGACTTGCGCGACATAGCGAGCGGGAAAATGATCGCTTCATGGCGCGCATTTCTTCGCGCATCGCCTGTGATTGCGCGCGAAGGCATGAGTGCCAACGTCGTGCAAATGCCCATCTCGGGTCGGTCTTTTATTCTTTTACACGGCGGTCGAGACCGCGCCGGAAAGGCGCGGGCAGACACCTTGTGTTGCAGACTATCAGTGGCTTGAGACGAATCGCACGAACGAGTCGTGTGCGCGGTTTCGCGCGCATCCAGGATTTTAGAAAACAAAGAAAGCATCGAGTGCGCCGCGTCCGAAGCGACGGTGCGTGCAGAGTACCCCACGAATATAGACGACCCCCGTATGAATACACATTTGAAACAAGACCACGCCGGCGTGGAGGTGGAGCTCGATCCCGAATCGATGCCCGTCATCGTCGATGCGTTGACTGCCTCCGAACTCACCATCGTCGGCTGGTACCGTAGCCACCCGGTGTTCGCGACGCAGCCATCGTTACGGGATATCAAAAATCAAGTGAATTACCAAATGATGTTCAATGATGGCGGTTCGGCTCAAGCTGCCCCGTTCGTCGGAGCTATCGTCGTGTTACCGTTTGTGTGTGCCGCGGTGTGATAGGGGTGATAGGGGTCGGAATGACATCAAGGACTCATGCGGTCGTCTGTTTCGCGATGGATTCCGGTAGCGACTGATATAACGCGTATCTGAACCGACTGTCATGGTCGTCTGATCGTCGTCGACGGAGATCTCGGGGTCCTAGCACACTATTCTCGCGCGACGAAACCTGAAAATTTATGAAAAACCGAAATTTTTTAATTCCAACGCCGGACTTCTGCCGTTTCCAATCCTGTAACTTGGGAACGCCATGAAAAAAAACAATCTTTGCGATTGCGCTAGCGTTCGATGCATTTGACGCGTTTCGGAATCGGAGTCAGAAAATTTATGTTTTTTGGGAATTTTAAGGTTTCGTTTTGGACGCTCATCGCATGCATCATCGGACTGAACTTTTTTCCGGATCGGCGCCCGAATGATCTCAAACTTTCCGCACAAGCTGCAATTATTCCATAGAGTTCGGAAATAATATCGCGAGCGTCGGTCTTGTGTCCGCTTGTGTCGGCGTTCTCGTCGGGTGAACGCGACGCGGTGTCGCGTGCTCGTTGTTAGTTTCTGGAGCATTGTTGTTAGTTCCAGGGGTACCGTGATTGTTCATTCCTGTAGTACCGTCGTTAGTTCCATGGACATAATAATACCCGTAATATTTGTCAATACGACGAGGAGTCGTCTCCTCGTCGTAACATCTTGAGCTGAAGGCTAGAAAACAGAGAATGTTCGATATGGAAAAATCCATATCGAACATGATTTGTTCGTCAGTCAACGCGTCGAACTTTTTTCCGGATCGGCGTCTTCTTGGTCTCAAACTTTGTGACAGAACTGCATTAATTCCATAATCACCAAAAGCGTCGCGAGCGCCGGCTATCTCGTTTTTGATGTCGACGTTATTGACCCTTTCACGTGTCTTCGTGACGCGGTGCTCGTTTTCATTTCTCGCGAGGATGTGATAGGGGTCAAAACGGCATCAACGACTGCTGCGGTCGTCTGTTTCGCGTTTGTTTCCGGTAGCGCATGATTCGTTGCGTGTCTGTACCGACTTTCGCGGTCGTTCGATGCGCGTTGACGGAGATCTCGGGGTCCTAGCACACTTGTCTCGCGCGCGCGTTGGAAGCGCATCGCGCGCATCACCCGAGTGACCTTTTTTT